>OFOK01000374.1_pt1 | contig 46515 bp, 35 predicted proteins | sample 1542001 | NCBI WGS metagenome assembly OFOK01 (sample SAMN04209242, study PRJEB22552) | human gut metagenome | biome: gut; material: feces | host: Homo sapiens | place: USA: Oklahoma
CACTTGAAGCGATGGTAGAACTGGTGGAGAGTGGGATTGGAGAATAGTAGGAGAATGAAAAAGGAAGGTTTTTATTCATCAGGAGAATTTGCACATATGGCAAAGGTTACAGTACGTACTATCAGATACTATGATAGTCATGATGTACTAAAACCATCTTTTGTAAGTGAATCAGGAACTCGTTTTTATACAGATGAGGATTTCGCAAGGCTTCAGCAGATACTTCTGCTGAAGTTTTTGGGTTTTTCATTAAATGATATTAAGAACATGACAATTGGTGATACGGATTATCATTTTATGTTAGATTCATTGGAAGTACAATTAAAGTTAGTTCGAGATAAAATTGAACAGCTTCAATTAGTTGAAACAGCTATTGAGGATACATCGTATGAAATAAAAGAGCATCATGCTGTAAATTGGGAAAAAATGTTAAATTTGATTCATCTTATGGGTATGGAGAAAGCGGTGAAAAAACAATATCAGAATGCAACAAATATTTCATCACGGATTCGTTTGCACCGTTTATATTCTAAAAATAAAAAAGGATGGTTTCCGTGGATATTTGATCAACTTAATTTGAAAGATGGGATGAAAGTTCTTGAAATAGGTTGTGGAAATGGAATGCTTTGGGAAGAGAATGACTATCAAATTCCCCGAAAAATAATGATAAATCTTTCTGATGTTTCAGAAGGGATGTTAAGAGATGCTCGAAGAAATGTGGGATCAGAAGATAAAAGATTTAAATTTGAAATAGTAGATGCCGAAAATATACCATATGAGGCAGAAACATTTGATGTGATTATAGCAAATCACATGTTGTTTTATTGTGAAAATTTAAAGAAAACTTGCAGTGAGATAGCTAGAGTCTTAAAAAAAACAGGGATGTTTGTATGTAGCACATATGGGAAAAATCATATGAAAGAAGTTAGTGATTTGGTAAGGGGATTTGATAATAGAATTGTATTATCAGCAGACGAGTTATACGAAAAATTTGGAAAAGAAAATGGAGAAAAGGTGTTAAAACCATATTTTAAAAGTATAGATTGGAAAGAATATTCTGATTGGTTAGAAATTCAAGAAGGAGAACCACTTATAGCGTATATTCTTTCGTGTCATGGAAATCAAAACCAATATATATTAAATCGCTATAATGAATTTAGAGATTACGTAAAAGAAAAAGTGAAAAAAAATTTTTTTGTTACAAAAGAAGCGGGGATTTTTGTGTGTAAAAAATAAAAAAAACTTGAAGGTGACGTAAGGTCACCTATTATAATAAAAACATATTAGTAAATATAGATACAGCAGAAAGGGGATTTATATGAAAGGTATTATTCTTGCGGGTGGGTCAGGGACAAGACTTTATCCATTAACTAGAGTAACATCAAAGCAGTTGCTTCCAATATATGACAAACCGATGATTTATTATCCTATGTCAGTATTGATGAATGCAGGCATCAGAGATATTTTAATTATTTCAACTCCAGCAGATACACCGAGATTTGAGGATTTATTAGGAGATGGTCATCAGTTTGGTGTGAATCTTCAATATGCTGTGCAGCCTAGCCCAGATGGTTTGGCCCAGGCATTTGTTATTGGTGAACAATTTATAGAAAATGAACCGGTAGCAATGGTTCTTGGCGATAATATTTTTGCTGGTCATGGATTGAAGAAACGATTGAAGGCTGCTGTAAAGAATGCTGAAACAGGAAAAGGCGCAACGGTCTTCGGCTATTATGTTGATGATCCGGAACGTTTTGGAATTGTAGAATTTGATAGGAATGGAAAGGCTATTTCAATAGAGGAAAAGCCGAAAAATCCAAAGAGCAATTATTGTGTAACAGGACTTTACTTTTATGACAATCGGGTTGTAGAATATGCAAAGAATTTAAAACCTAGTGCAAGAGGAGAATTGGAGATTACAGATTTAAACCGTATCTATTTAGAGGATAATAGTTTAAATGTTGAATTACTCGGACAAGGCTTTACATGGCTTGATACGGGAACACACGAATCTTTGGTAGATGCAACTAATTTTGTTAAGACAGTAGAACAACATCAGCATAGAAAAATTGCGTGTTTAGAGGAAATTGCGTATCTGAATGGGTGGATTTCGAGAGAAGAAGTTCTTAAGGTCTATGAAATATTGAAAAAAAATCAATATGGACAATATTTGAAAGATGTATTGGATGGAAAATATCAAGAACATTTATACTAAGAAAGAAGAGGATGAAAAAATGACAATTATTGTAACGGGGGGAGCTGGATTTATAGGAAGTAATTTTGTGTTTCACATGTTAGATAAATATCCTGATTATAGAATTGTATGTGTAGATAAACTTACTTATGCAGGTAATTTATCTACTTTGGCACCAGTAATGGATAACTCTAATTTCCGTTTTTGTAAAATTGATATTTGTGATAGAGAAGCAATATATAAATTATTTGAAGAAGAACATCCAGACATGGTTGTAAATTTTGCGGCAGAATCTCATGTAGATCGCTCTATTGAGAATCCAGAGATATTCTTAGATACAAATATTAAAGGAACAGCAGTTATGATGGATGCATGTCGCAAATACGGCATTCAAAGATATCATCAGGTAAGTACAGATGAAGTTTATGGAGATCTTCCACTAGATAGACCAGACTTATTTTTTACAGAAGAGACACCAATCCATACAAGTTCTCCATATAGCAGCTCTAAAGCAGCGGCAGACTTACTGGTTTTTGCTTATCACAGAACTTATGGGTTACCTGCAACGATCAGTCGTTGTTCAAATAACTATGGACCGTATCATTTTCCAGAGAAATTGATTCCGTTGATGATTGCAAATGCCTTAGCGGATAAACCGTTACCTGTTTATGGTGAGGGATTAAATGTTCGTGACTGGTTATATGTAGAAGACCATTGTCGTGCAATTGACTTAATTATCCATAATGGACGTGTTGGAGAAGTTTATAATGTTGGTGGACATAATGAAATGAAGAATATTGACATTGTAAAGATTATCTGTAAAGAACTTGGAAAGCCAGAAAGTTTGATTACTCATGTAACAGACCGTAAAGGGCATGATATGCGTTATGCTATTGATCCAACAAAGATTCATAATGAATTGGGATGGCTTCCGGAAACAAAATTTGAAGATGGAATTAAAAAGACAATTCAGTGGTATTTAGATAATAAGGAATGGTGGGAGACAATTATTTCTGGCGAATATCAGAATTATTATGAAAAAATGTATGGTAACAGATAAAATTATTAGGAGTGTTAAGAATTGAAAGTATTTGTAACAGGTGTGGCAGGTCAACTTGGTCATGATGTCATGAATGAATTGAATAAACGAGGTTATGAAGGAATTGGCTCAGATATTGCTCCGGAATATTCGGGAGTGCAGGATGGAAGTGCTGTTGCGACAATGCCTTACGTTTCTCTGGATATTACCAATAAAGAAAATGTTGAAAATGTTCTTACAGAACTGAAGCCGGATGTTATTGTTCACTGTGCAGCTTGGACAGCGGTGGATCTTGCAGAAGATGATGATAAAGTGGAAAGAGTTCGTTCCATCAATGCAGGCGGAACAGAGAATATCGCTAAAGTTTGTAAAAAACTTGACTCCAAAATGGTTTACATTTCTACGGATTATGTATTTGATGGGCAAGGAACAGAACCTTGGACGCCAGATTGTACAGCTTATAAACCGTTAAATGTATATGGACAGACTAAATTAGAAGGGGAACTGGCAGTAAGTGTAAACCTTGATAAATATTTTATTGTACGTATTGCGTGGGTTTTTGGGGTTAACGGGAAGAACTTTATTAAGACAATGTTGAATGTTGCTAAAACACATAGCACACTTAGAGTGGTCAATGATCAGATTGGAACACCAACATATACATATGATTTAGCACGATTGCTTGTGGATATGATTGAAACAGAAAAATATGGGTATTATCATGCGACAAATGAAGGTGGCTATATTAGTTGGTATGAATTTACAAAAGAAATATTTAGACAAGCAGTAGAGATGGGAAGAATGGAATACGCAGAAGATAATGTTAGTGTGATTCCGGTTACGACTGAAGAATATGGTATTTCAAAGGCAAAACGTCCATTTAATAGCAAGTTAGATAAAAGAAAATTATTAGAGAATGGGTTTGAACCCCTTCCAACTTGGCAGGATGCTTTGAAGAGATACTTGAGAAAAATTGAATTTTAGGTAGGGAGCATAATAAATGGGACAGATAAAAGTTGAAAAAAATGCAGGTGGAATAAAGGGACTTTGTGTTATTGAACCAACTGTACATGGTGATGCGCGTGGATATTTTATGGAAACTTATAACCAGAAAGATATGGAAGAGATGGGACTTGATATGATATTTGTTCAAGATAATCAATCTTCTTCAATGAAAGGTGTGTTGCGAGGTTTGCATTTTCAGAAACAGTTCCCTCAGGGTAAGTTAGTCAGAGTAGTAAAAGGGAGTGTATTTGATGTTGCAGTAGACTTGAGAAGTGATTCCGATACATATGGAAAATGGTTTGGCGTTGAATTAACAGAAGAAAATAAAAAACAATTTTATATTCCGGAAGGGTTTGCGCATGGATTTTTAGTATTATCGGATATAGCAGAATTTTGTTATAAGTGTACAGATTTTTATCATCCGGGCGACGAAGGTGGACTTGCGTGGAATGATCCGGAAATAGGGATTGAGTGGCCAGAACTGGTTGGGGAGTATAAAGGAACTGCGAGTGGTGAGAGCTATACATTAAAAGATGGGACGAAACTGAATTTGAGTGAAAAAGATATATTGTGGAAAGGATTAAAAGATACATTTAAATTTGAATAAATAATAAGTAAAACTCTAGTGCGTTTTTGTACTGGAGTTTTTTATTTGGATAAGCCTAAAAATAATGCAAATATATTTCTTTTAAAAGTATGGTATGTTATAATGAAAAAGTATGCAAAAATTTGTAATTTACAAATGGAGGAAACGAGTATGAATAAAGCTACATTAGTTATTATGGCAGCTGGAATAGGAAGTCGGTTTGGTGGTGGTATCAAACAGTTAGAGCCGGTTGGACCAAAGGGTGAAATCATTATGGACTATTCTATTTATGATGCGATGGAAGCAGGTTTTGATAAAATTGTTTTTGTTATAAGAAAAGATATAGAGGAAGATTTTCGCAGAATAATAGGAAATCGTATTGAAAAAAAGATTAAGGTTGAATATGTGTTTCAGGAAGTTGATGATATTCCTGATGAATATAAAGAAAAATTTAAGGGAAGAACAAAACCATGGGGAACAGGTCAGGCAATTTTATGCTGTAAAGAAGTGGTGAAAGAACCGTTTCTGGTAATAAATGCAGATGACTATTATGGAAAAGAAGCATATGTAGAAGCTTTTAATGAATTGACAAAGAATGAAGAAAAAGCTGACAAAATGAATGTAAGTATGGTTAGCTTTGTCTTAAAAAACACGTTAAGTGAAAACGGTGGAGTGACTCGTGGAGTATGCAAAGTAGATGAAAAACAACTACTTACAGAGATAGTAGAAACTTCTAATATTATTAAGACTGCAACTGGTGCTGCAATTAAGAATGGTGAAAATGAAAAAGTAATTGATGCAGATACACCGGTTTCTATGAATATGTGGGGATTTATGCCAGAATTTTTTGATGTTTTGAAAAATGGATTTGATGAATTTTTGAAAACACAAGAAGAAGGAAATCTGAAAGGAGAATATTTACTCCCAACAATTATTGGAGAACTTCTGAAAGAAAATAAGGTTTGTGTAAGAGTGTTAAAATCTTGTGACAAATGGTTTGGTGTTACCTATAAAGAAGATAAAGAGTTTGTTGTTAAAGAGGTTAAAGCATTGATAGACAAAGGGTTATATCCAGAAAAGTAAGAAAGAGGAATAAGTAAAATGAGCGATATATTGTATATAGTAGTTCCTTGTTATAATGAAGAAGCTGTTCTTCCGGAAACGCAGAAAGAATTGGGAAATAAATTGAGTGATATGATTTCAACAGGAGCAATTTCGGAAGAGAGTAGGATCGTTTTTGTGGATGATGGTTCAAAGGATAGAACTTGGGAATTAATCGAAAAATATCACAGTGAAAATTCCAAAATTGGAGGAGTAAAATTAGCGCATAATCGAGGTCATCAGTTCGCGGTATTAGCAGGACTTATGACGGTAAAAGATTTGTGTGATATGGCGATTACCATGGATGCAGATTTACAAGATGACATTGATGTAGTGGATAAATTTGTTGAAAAATACAAAGAGGGATGCGAGGTTGTATATGGGGTGAGGAATTCTCGTGCAACAGATACCTTTTTTAAAAAGACAACTGCAGAAGGATTTTATAAAATTATGCAGGCAATGGGAGTTGATATTGTATTTAATCATGCAGATTATAGATTAATGAGTAAAACTGTATTAGACGCATTATCAGAATATAAGGAAGTTAATTTGTTCTTGCGAGGAATTGTTCCATTGATTGGATATAAAAGTGATATTGTTGAGTATGCAAGAAAAGAACGTTTTGCAGGGGAATCTAAGTATCCATTGAAAAAAATGCTTGCATTTGCAATTGATGGAATTACATCTTTTAGTATAAAACCAATTCGTATGATTACAACACTTGGAGTGGGTGCATTAGGAGTAAGTGCGCTTATGATTTTGTGGTTTATTATTGGCGCAGTAAGAGGAAATACTGTTTCTGGCTGGGCTACAATTGTAGTATCTATTTGGTTATTTGGAGGTCTAATCTTATTAGGATTAGGTGTAGTTGGCGAGTATATAGGAAAGATCTATATGGAAGCAAAAGGAAGACCGCGTTTCAGAGTGGAAAAATTCTTAAGGTAAGAGAGAAACATGAGAAAATTAAAAGAATTATGGGAAAAGATAGGAGTTCAATTTATAAAATTTGGTATAGTTGGAGTAAGTAATACAATAGTTTCATTGGTAACATATTATATTTTTACCTTTATTGGAGTTTATTATATGATTGCTAATGCGGCGGGATTTGTAACTGGGACTTTAAATGCATATTACTGGAATAGTAAGTTTGTATTTAAAAAGGAAGCAAAAAAAAGTGGGAAAAAGAAAGAATCACTGGTAAAAACATATATTTCGTATGGGATGAGTTTTTTGCTCAGTTCTTTGTTGCTTTATATACAGGTCAATTTCCTTGGAATATCGCAGACAATTGCTCCTATTATAAATGTTATGATTACAACACCTATTAATTATTTGATGAATAAGTTTTGGACATTTGCTGAGAAAGGATAAATGAAATGGAATACCAGAATACGGATCATACTTTTGCAGTATGCGCATATAAAGAGTCGCCATATTTGGAAAGTTGCATTAAGTCGCTGATGAGTCAAACTGTAAAGAGTAATATTATAGTATGTACCTCAACACCTTGTGAATTTATAGAAAATATGGCAAAAAAATACGATCTTGCATATTATGTCAAAGAAGGAAAAAGTGATATTTGTGATGATTGGAATTTTGCAGTAGAATGTACGGAAACTAATTATGTTACTGTTGCACATCAAGATGATGTTTATAATGAATATTATGTTGAAGAAATGTTAAAAAGAATCCCGGATGATAAGATGTCTATCTTTATTGTGGATTATTTGCCACTTAAAGGTGGAAAAGTTGGAAAGAGAGATATAAACAGTAAACTTCGTAAAGTTCTTCGGCAACCAATGAGAGTTAAGAAATTAGCTAATTCAAAATGGTGGAGAAAGAGAATATTATCACTGGGAAATTGTATTTGTTGTCCGGGAGTGACATATAATAAAAAGGTTGTAGGCAAACCGATTTTTACTTCTGAGATGAAATTTTGTATTGATTGGGATACATTTTTGAAGTGTGCAGAGATAAAAGATGCACATTTTGGGTATTGTGATAAACCGTTAATTTATTATAGAATTCATGATGGAGCAACGAGCAAGGAATTTATTGTAGATCATAGACGAATAAAAGAAGATACAGAAATGTTTAATAAATTTTGGCCTTCTTTTTTAACAAAGATAATTATGATTTTTTATAAAAAAGCATATGATACTTACAATTAGTAAAAGGCAATTGAGGATATGACGGAGTAAGTTTAGATGAAAAAAGTAAGAATATTATCATTGGTAATGACAGTGATTTTATGTATGTGTCAGCCGATGGCGGTTTTGGCAGAAAATGTAGAAGAAACTGTAAGCGAAACGAATAGTGATGCGATGGTACAGGAAAATACTGAGCAGGAAGCAGAAGCTGAACAGGATAATGGGGAGCCAACAGAAAATATAGAAAATCAAGAGAATATTGAAACAGAAGAAAATCAATCAGAAGATACAGATCAATTAAATGAAGTTAGAGATCAAAGTAGTTTTGTGGAAAATAGTTTTCGGTATTCTAATGGTGAAGTGATTGAAAATGAATCAATAAGCGAATATGCAAGCAGAGATGTTTCACAGGCATATAAAAAGATTAATGGGGTCTGCTATAATTATTGGGGGGATCCTGTAGAAGGGGCAACAGGAAAGGTTATAGATGTAAGTGAACATAATGGAGAAATAAATTGGGAAAAAGTAAAAAAATCAGATGTGGATTTTGTTATTCTTCGTGTTGGATGGGGGAATAATGTTACCGATCAGGATGATAAGAGATGGCAATACAATGTGTCTGAGTGTACAAGATTAGGCATTCCTTTTGGCGTATATATCTATTCATGTGCTGAAAATACAGCAGAGGCAGAAAGCGAAGCTGATCATGTATTACGTTTGATTTCTGGTTATAATTTGGCATATCCAGTGTACTATGACTTAGAAGATAATAGTCAGATAGAGCTTGGAAATACATTGATAAAACAAATGGCTGAAACATTTTGCAATAAGATAAGTAATGCAGGATATCAAGTTGGTGTTTATGCTAATCTGAATTGGTGGAATAATTATTTGACAGATAGTGTTTATAATAAATGGCATCGTTGGGTGGCTCAGTATCATTATCAGTGTGATTACACAGGCAAATATGAAATGTGGCAGTGTACGAGTGAAGCAAAAGTTAATGGAATAAGTACGAATGTAGATGTTAGCTTTTACTATGGAAATTTAACAGGTGATGCAGATGTTAATACACCAGTGGTAGATACGAACGATGCGAATATTATTAGTTATAGTGCCAATATTCAAAACATAGGTTGGACAAGCTGGAAGAAGAATGGATATGCACTAGGAACGATAGGAGAAAGCTTACGTGTAGAGGCATTAAAAATACAGACAAATCATGAATATCTTGGAGTGAAATATTCTGGATTAATAGCTGATTATGGATGGAGTGAAGAGGCTCAGAATGGAGAGATGCTTGGAACTGTAGGGAAAAGTAAGGCACTGGAAGCGGTGAAGATTAGTTTGACGGGTGAAAGTGCGGGGGATTATGACATTTACTATCGAGTACATAGCAGTAACTTTGGATGGCTTGGATGGGCTAAAAATGGAGAAAAGGCAGGAACTGAAGATTATGGTTATGCAATAGAAGCAATTCAGATAGCTATTTTGCCACACGGTAGTAGTGCACCAGGAAGTACATCGGATGCGTATCGGTATAATGAATCTTGGAATGAACCATCGGTAAAATATACAGCACATGTTCAAAATATTGGATGGCAAACAGCATGCTATAATCAGGAAACAGCAGGAACTGTTGGTGAAAATTTACGGTTAGAAGCTTTACAGGTGAGTTTGTCTGGACATGGATTTTCAGGAGGAATTAGTTATAGCACACATGTGGAGAATATAGGCTGGCAATCGACTGTCTCAAATGGAAAAACAGCAGGAACAACGGGACAAAATAAAAGAATAGAAGCAATAAAAATCTGGTTAACAGGAGATATTGCAAAGAAGTATGATGTGTATTATCGGGCGCATGTTCAAAATTTTGGTTGGTTGGATTGGGCGAAAAATGGCGAGATAGCAGGAAGTGTTAATTATGGTTATCGAATGGAAGCTATTAAAATTGTTCTGGTTAGAAAAGATGGACAGGCACCAACGCCGACTGGCAATTCATCGAGAACATTTGAGACACAGGCGGTTTATAATGCACATGTACAAAATATTGGATGGCAAAGAGCTGTAAATAACGGAGAAATAATAGGTACTGTAGGACAGGGACTTCGTATGGAGGCTTTGAAAGTAGAATTATATAAACCGTTGTATTCGGGAAATATAACTTATAGTGCGCATGTACAAAATATTGGATGGCAGAGCTTTAAAAAGAATGGCGAGTTAGCTGGAACAACCGGTATGGGATTACGGATGGAGGCTGTTAAAATAAATTTAACTGGAGAGATGAAAGAACATTACGATATTTATTATCAAGCACATGTTCAGAATATCGGCTGGTTAGATTGGGCGAAAAATGGAGAAGCAGCTGGATCAGAAGGATATGGATATCAAATGGAAGCACTTCGGATTAAACTGGTAAAAAAAGGAGAAAAAGCACCAGGAAGTGTAAAAGTAGCTTTTAAGAAAAAATAAAAAGAACAAGAAGTAATATAAAGGAAAAGAAGCGTTGACGTTGAAGTAGTTAGGAATTTCAGCGTCAACGTTTTTAGATAAGAGGTAGGTGTTTTAATTTCGTCTTGTAATTAAGCTAATAGATGTATTATCATAAAGGTATATAACAGAAAAGATATAAACAAAGGAGATGCTAATTTTAAGAACTAAAGGAGGAGAAAAATGAAAAAGAAAATTGCAATTATATTGGCGGGGATATTTATATGTACAAATTTGCAAACTACTGTAGGATTGGCTGAAGAAAATGAACCTGTAGTAATGGAAGAACAGATTAGCAATAATTCAAATGAAGTAACTGTCGATGAAGCAGAGGGAGAAGAGCAAGTATTAGAAACAATACCAGAAGATGAACCAATTGCAGAAGATGAACCAATTGCAGAAGATGAACCAATTGCAGATGATGGTAATATAGAAAAAGAGGAAGAAGTTATAGAAAATAGTTTTGATAAAAAAGAACGTCAAGTGATAAATATTGATGAAGGGTGGCAATTTAACACGAATGATACTACGATTGAAGGATGGCAGATTCCATCAGGAATAAGCAATGGTGTTGTGAATATTCCGCATTGTTGGGAGTATGTACATCCTAAAATGTCATATTTACCGCAAATGAATCAAAAAACAGTAACATATCAAAAAACAGTTGATATTTCAGCAATAAAAAATAAAAATTTATTTATAAAATTTTATGGATCTGCAAGGAATACACAAGTTTTTGTGGATAATCAAGAAGTTGGAACTCATATAGGTGGGTATTCTTCATTTGTATTTGATATAACAGAGTATGCGAAAGAAAAAAATGAGATAACTATAACAGTGAATGTTACAAATTTGGATACAAGTTCAATTCCTATAAATGTTGATTATACGCAATGGGGAGGGATTTATCGAGATGTTGAATTGATTTCAACAAGCGATCAGTATATTTCATTAGAAGATTATGGCAATACTGGAGTTTATATTGATTCAAGTGTTAATGGCTTGAATGCAAACATAAATTTAAAAACAGAAATTTCTAATAAAGCAGAAGAAAATTCGGAAATTAATATAAGAACAGAGGTATTTGATAAAGAAGGAAATATAGTTATTGGTGATGAAAGAATTGAGACAATAAATTCAAACTCTTTTGTGAATGAAGTTAGAAGCCAGTATGAAATTAAAAATGTTCATTTATGGAATGGAACAATTGATCCATATTTATATATGGTTAAAATCACTATTTCTGATAAAGATGGAAATATATTAGATTCAGTTTCACAAAAATTTGGTGTTCGTACAATTTCTATTAAGAATGGTAAAGTGTACTTAAATGGAAATGAATATGAGATACATGGAGTTGGATTTCATCAAGACAGAGAAGAATATGGAAATGCAGTTCCAGATGAACTGAAAGAACAAGATTTCGACTTGATGCAGGAAATGGGAGTTAATGCAGTAAGAACATCCCATTATCCACATAGTCAATCTGTATATGAAATGGCAGATGAGAGAGGTATTCTTGTTTACTGTGAAATTCCATATTATTTGTTATTATCGAAGACCGAATCGTACAAGGAATCGATTCGCGAACAATTAAAGGAGATGATAAGACAAGGTTATAACCATCCTTCTATTATGATGTGGGGAATACAAAATGAAGTGTATTATTCAGATCGTTTTGCAAGTTTTGGGAATGATTTTAAAATAACCGAAGATGAGCTTATAAAATTTAATAGTGAGTTGGTAGAATTGGCAAAAAGTGAGGATCAAAATCGTTTTATTGTACAGGCGGAAATTGATGAAAATAACCCAAACAAAATAGCAGCAAAATGGTCTGGAAATATAGATTTTACAGGAGTTAATTTGTATGTAGGCTTTAAAAGCGAGGTACAAAGTGCTGGAGATGATGGAAGAGAGGAGATTATCCAGACTTTAAATGACAAAATTAATAACTATAAAAAAGTGTATTCTGCTAATGATTTTATGTTGACAGAATATGGTGCGGGCGGAAATGTAAATCAACATACCGTTGTAGATGAGTCGTTTTCGTGGGCAGGTAATGCAGCGGCTTCAGGACAATATCATTATGAAGAGTACCAATCATATATATTGGAAACATATTTATCTTTTTTACAGCAAAGAAATGACATACCAATAAGTTTTGTGTGGAATATGTTTGATTTTTCATGTTATCGCAATGAGGGTGGGATTCCAAGAACAAATACAAAAGGATTAGTATGTTATAATCATGTAACTAGGAAAGATGCATATTATTTGTATAAAGCAAATTGGAATAAAAAAGATAAATTTGTGTACTTGACAAGCAAAAGATATACAGAAAGAATAAATAAAGTTCAACAAATAAAGGTATATTCAAATTGTGAAAATGTGGAATTATACATAAATGGGAATTCGGTAGGGGAAGGAAGAAAACAGCAAGATGGAGTATTTGTGTGGGATGATGTAAAACTAGATGCTGTGAATGGGCTTAAGGCAGTGGGCTTTGATGATGCTGGAAATACTTATACTGATGAGGTAAATGGCATTAGTGTGAAAGGTGATGAAGAAGTCGGTACAACTGTTAAATACCAAGTTCATGTTCAGGATAATGGGTGGTTAGATCCTGTTGAAAATGGAGAAATTGCAGGTACAGTAGGTGAAAGCAAACGGATGGAAGCTATTAAGGTAGCACTTGTAAACAAAAGTAATTCGGGTAATATAGAATACAGGACACATGTACAGAATGAGGGATGGATGTCATATGGGTGAAAGGTGGAAAATTATCAGGAACTAGTGGTAAATCACTTAGGATGGAAGCAATTCAATTAAAACTTACTGGAGATTTGGCAAAAGAGTATGATATTTACTATCGAGTTCATGCACAGAATTTTGGATGGTTAGATTGGGCTAAAAATGGACAAACAGCGGGTACTTCTGGATATGGCTATCGATTGGAAGCAATAGAAATTAGACTTGTTAAGAAGGGAAAAAATGCACCTGGAAAGACTGATAAGCCGAAACAAGTAAGAAATGTATCATATCAGGCACATGTACAGAATATTGGAGATACCGGAATTGGTTATGATGGCGATTTAGTTGGAACTGTAGGGAAAACACTACGAATGGAAGCAATCAAAGTAAGTTTACCATCTATAATGAACGGATCAGTAGAATATAAAGCGCATGTGCAAAATATTGGATGGCAAGGATGGAGAGAGAGCGGAAAACTGGCAGGGACAAAAGGAAAAAGTCTTCGAATGGAAGCTGTGAAAATTAGACTGACTGGAGAAGCTGCAAAAGGATATGATATTTATTACCAGGTTCACGTACAAAATATCGGCTGGTTAGACTGGGCAAAGAATGGTGAACCAGCAGGTTCAGAAGGGTATGGATATCAGATGGAAGCTATTCGCATTAAATTGGTAGAAAAAGGTGGAGAAGCTCCAGGAAAAACAAATGTAATTTTTAAAAAGAAATAAATGAATGAGGATCTGGAATTAATTTTCAGATCCTCATTTTAAATATAATTAGTATATATTAAAAGATTGCTTGTAAAAGGAGAAGAATGTTATAATTAAAATAGCATTCGATACTGTATGGAGGAGAGGGAAGATGAAGAGAAGAAAATATCAAAAATGTATAGCGTATGTTATAGGAGTTACAATGTTGCTTTCAGGAATGAGGTTATCTGTGTATGCAGAAGAAAGTACAGATAATACAGAAATAGTATATGATCAGGAAGAGAATGAAGCTTTAGATGATAATCATACAATGAATTCTGAAAAAGGAATAAATGATAAGGATAGCATTGAAGAAGAGAATAATTTAAATGAAGAAAACGTAAGAGAAAGTGTAGAAGAAAATAATATAGAAGATAAAAAGTATATTGAAAAAGTAATTATAAAATATCAAGCACATGTACAGGATATAGGGTGGCAAGCGGAAAGAAATGATGGGGAAATGTCAGGAACAACTGGACAAAAAAAACAAATTGAAGCCGTAAGAATAAAGTTTACAAATGAAAATGGTGAGGTGCTTGATAACAATGTGTTATCTTATCGAGTTCATATACAAGATATAGGATGGCAAGAATGGAAGAAAAATGGAGAGATAGCGGGAACAACCGGACAGAAAAAACGTATTGAAGCAATAGAAATGAAATTATCAAATGATTATTCAGAGCAATATGATTTGTATTACAGATGTCATGTGCAAGACTATGGCTGGCTTGGGTGGGCTCAAAACGGGCAAAAATCAGGGACAACTGGGTATGCAAAACGTATTGAAGCTATTGAAATTCGATTGGTAAAAAAGGGGGATGAAGGACCAGGAAGTACAGAAAATGTGTACAGAACACCAAAAATATATTATCAGGGACATATACAAAATGATGGATGGCATAATAAAGTGTATGATGATCAGATGGCGGGAACAACTGGACAGGGAAAGAGATTTGAGGCATTACGTATAGAATTGCCAGAGGAAACAGAATATACTGGTGGAATATTATATCGTGTTCATATACAGAATATAGGTTGGCAAAGTTGGAAAAATAATGGAGAACTTGCTGGAACAGTAGGAGAAGGAAAAAGGATTGAAGCAATAGAAATAAAATTAACAGGAAAAATGGCGGAATATTATGACGTATATTATTCGGTACATTTATCACAGAATGGATGGAGTTTATATACTTCTAATGGAAAGACAGCGGGAACTACGGGATTAAGTAAGAAAGTGGAAGCGGTTAAGATTATTCTTGTGCAGAAAGGGCAAAAGATACCTGGAACAGAAGGAGATGCATATATACAGGGATATGATAATGCAGATCTTTCATATACAGGGAAAATACAGACGCAAGAAAATGTGAATAGTATTATGCATGGAGGTGAAATATTAGGGACAACTGGACAAGGAAAAAGGATGGAGAATATTAAAATATCTTTGAGAAGAAATGAAAAGACTATGCCAGAAGGTGATATTCAGTATGCAGTACATTTGTCTAATCAGGGATGGACTGGATGGGGATCTCAAGGTAATGTTATTGGATGTACAGATGGAACGAAAGGAATGGAGGCTTTTAAAGTAAGACTTACAGGTGAATTGGAAAGGTATTATGATGTTTATTACCGCGCACACGTACAGAACTATGGTTGGCTTGGTTGGGCTAAAAATGGTCAGCCGTCAGGTACGACGAAATGTGGATATCGGTTGGAGGCACTTCAAATTATTTTAATAGCAAAAGAAGCAGAAAAACCAGGAGAGAATACGAATTATTATACTGAGAAAAAATATAATCATGGACCAGATGAGACGATGTATAATAGAGCGAATATGTATGGAAGTTCAACACAGTATTTACTTATGGTTGATAGAAAAAATAATAGAACAGGTGTGTATAAGGGAAGGGCAGGAGATTGGAGTTGTATAAAGTATTGGGAGTGCGCTGTTGGAAGACCGGAGACACCAACTGTAACAGGAGTATATTATGTTGGAGCAAAAGGATACTATTTTAATTCAGGGATACTAAAATGTTATTATTATACACAGTTTTATGGTGATTATTTATTCCATTCGGTTCCGTATTATCCTAATGGTACAATTTACGATGCTTTATTGGGAGTGCCGCGGTCACAAGGATGTGTTCGTTTACAAATTGACAATGCAAAATGGATTTACGATAATGTTCCTTATAATACTACAGTAGTTGTGTATAATTAAGAATGAATAGGGGAGAAATATGAAAAAGATATCAAAAAAAATACTTGCAGGTTTTATGGTTATTGTTTTAATGGGAGGAATTATAGGAGCAAAGAACGATGCATATGCAGAGGAAGACACTCAAAATATAGAAACTGGTGAAACTCAAAGTGATGAACAACAGACGGGGACCACTGAAGAAGATAATTTGGATGAGGCAGAAGCAAACAAAGAAAATGATTTAAAAGAACAAGAAGATAATGTAGAACTTGAACAAGAGGAAGAAAAACTTATAGGAACAGATGAAAATGGAGAAGTTTATGAAATAAGTTCAGAAAGTGGTCTGGTAGAGCAAGAGGAAGATATTGATAGAATGGCAAGGAGTAGCTCAGCAAAAATTGTGAATTTCAATACTAAAGGTGCAGTTGTTACGACTTATAATGAAGTTGAAACCGGTGTACAGGGATATACATGTGGTGCATATGGTGCAGATGCAGCATATCTTGGAACAACTAATGGTAAAGTAAAATTTATGCTTTCGGGAATCATAGGAGAAGTTGATCAGAAGGAAGTACAGGTTGTAGATGTTTCTAAAGCAGAATCTGTCAGTTATTACAAAGTGGTTTCGGGAAGATTGTATCATTATATAGTTGGTAATGTAACACATAGTGGCTATGATTCGTGCTTAGATAATGGTCCGGCACCAGATTATCTTAGTACTGATACAAATTATTATAGCTATGATGGACATTATTTTTATACATATAATAATTTCGTAAATATGCTAGTTGATTATCAAAATGGTAACCGTACACATTCCATAAATAAGACAACTCCATATTTTAACTATTTTCAATATTTGCCATTGAGAAGTCAAAGTAATTACAGTGAAAGTGAGTTGAATACATTTATTAATTCAAAAATAGATTCAGATTCTAAAATGTGGAATACGGGTTCGACTTTTGTAAGATATCAAAATTTGTATGGTGTAAATGTATTGATGATGGCAGGGACAGCAGCATTGGAAAGTGCATGGGGGAAAAGTAGCATTGCTATGAATAAAAATAATTTGTTTGGATTAAATGCTGTAGATAGTTCGCCAGGAGAAAGTGCAAATAGTTATTCGGATGTATCCACATGCTTAAAAGACTTTGCGGAAACATATATGTCTAAGCGATGGTTGAAACCGGGATATGGAACATATAAGGGTGCTTTTGTAGGCAATAAAGCAAGTGGAATCAATCTGCATTATGCGTCAGATCCTTATTGGGGGGAAAAGATTGCTAATATGATGTGGTTTTTTGACAAAGCAAATGGTTCGAGAGATTATAGCAAATATACGATAGGTATCAAGGATTTGATGAGTAACGAACATACAGTTTTGAATATCCGAAAAGAGAGTAGTACATCATCAGCTGTGCTATATCAGACGGTACAGCAATCACAATATTCTTTTTTGATATTGAATAATGGACAAAAGAATAATGATTTTTATAAAATTCAAAGTGATGCTGTACTTACATCAGGAAGAAATGGGGTAGATGGGAATAATGGTGTGTACAAGTTTAATGATATGTATGCATATGTAAGTTCGGATTATATTTCCATTATTCAAATAGGGAATAATTCTTCTTCGAGTGGAGGCGATTCGGAGAATGATAATACTATTCCGAGTACGTGGGAAAAGGCAGAAGCAATTACTGTAACTGAAGATGTTAAAAATGCCTTAAGTGTGAAAACACATGTAAAAGATCTTGGATGGTTAAAAGAAAGTGGAAATGGAGAACAGGCAGGAACGGTTGGCATCAGTCGTGCTATGGAAGCGATTAAATTGCAGATAAAAGGAATTGCTGGTCTGGGAATTGAGTACAGTGCACATGTAACAAATGATGGATGGCAGAGTTATGTTGCAGATGGAAAACAAGCAGGCACAACAGGGCAAAGTAAAGCGATGCAGGCAATTAGAATCCGACTGACTGGAGAAAAGAAAAATGAATATCAGATTTTATATCGAGCACATGTAGCCAATGATGGGTGGCAAGACTATGTGACTGAAGATGAAGTTGCAGGAACAACAGGGCAGGCGAAAGAATTGCAGGCTATTCAGATTATATTGTTAAAAAAGGAAAAAAATATAAAAGTCGATAAAAAAGATATTCTTTCTTACAGTACTTATATTCAAGACATTGGATGGGGAGGTAATGTAAAAAATGGAGAACAAAGTGGTACGGTAGGTTTGTCAAAAGCGATACAAAGTATAAAAATTTCAACAAATCTTTCGGATTTGGGTGTAGAGTATTCAACGCATATACCGAATATAGGGTGGCAGTCGTATGTGTCTTCTGGAAAAGAGTCCAAGGTCAATAGTGATCCTAAAAGAATTGAAGCCATAAAAATACGGTTAACGGGAACACAAGCGAAGAACTATGATATTTATTATCGAGTTCATTCAAAGAATTATGGCTGGCTTGGCTGGGCGAAAAATGATGAAGAAGCGGGTACAAAAGGATACTCATGTCAGGTAGAAGCGATTCAGATTGCTGTAGAGAAAAAAGGAATGAGTGCACCAGGCAGTACAAAAAATGCATTTGTTGAAAAAGAAACAGATGTTGAATATTCTACTTATGTAAATGGAGAAGGTTGGAAAAAAGCCGTAGGAAATGGAGAAGTAAGTGGCACAACAGGACAGTCAAAAGCACTAGGTGGGATTAAAGTTAATTTAAATAATAAAGGATATTCAGGCACAATACAATATATGTCCCATATACAGGATATAGGATGGGATACATGGAAAAATGAAGGTATTGTCAGTGGGACTGTAAATGGTCAGAAAAGACTGGAGGCTATTAAAGTCAGGCTCACAGAAGAGATGGCGAAAAAATATGACATATATTATCGTGTCCATGCTCAGAACTTTGGATGGATGGGATGGTCAAAGAATGGAGATGCTGCAGGAACAGAAGGATATGGTTACCGTGTAGAAGCGATTCAAATTAAGATTGTAAAAAAGGGGGCACAGGCACCAGGAACAACCAATCAGAGTTTTAGAAAAAAATGGACATCAATAGTATATTCAACGCATGTACAAGACATAGGATGGCAAATGTCGGTTAATGATGGTATGTTAGCAGGGACAACCGGAGAAAGCAAGCGAGTAGAGGCAATAAAAATATCGTTGTCTAATCCGAGTATAGCGGGAAATATTGAATATAGTACACATGTGCAAGACATAGGATGGCAAACAAGTGTCAAAAATGGTAAAATTGCAGGGACAACCGGAGAAAGTAAACGAGTAGAAGCAATTAAAATAAAGCTTTTAGGTGAAATCGCTAAACAGTGTGATGTTTATTATCGAGTACATGTACAGGATTATGGTTGGCTTGGCTGGGCGAAGAATAATGAGCCTGCTGGAACAGAAGGCCTTTCAAAGAGGGTAGAAGCTATTGAAATAAGAGTTGTTACAAAAGGGGAAAGTGCTCCGGAAACGGGGGAGAGATCTTTTATAAAAAAATAAAATATCATATAGTTTATTCTTGACAGTTTTTCGGTTAGGTGTTAATGTTTTGAGGAGCTAGAAAGGTTGGATGGGATAATATGAAAGCTGATATCTGATAAAATCAAATTTATTAAAAAAGAGCGTTGTTACATAAGGAAAGTGATATGAAATTCCAGTGTAACAATGCTCTGATATTTTGAAATAATAATGTTTATAATGTTGATGGAAAGGAAAGCAGATGAAGAAAGTACTAAACAAAAAAAATAACCACATTATATTAATAGCTATTCTGTTTGTACAGATTTTGTTTATGATTTTTTATTGTGATATGAAAAAAGGTTTTTTTGTAGATGAAATATGGTCATACGGATTAGCTAACAGTTATTACCATGCTCAGATATGGGAAGATGGTGCACTGGATAGTGTTGAAATAAGTCCTAAAATGTTTAAGGATTACTTAACTGTTAATGATGGTGAGAACTTTAAATTTGGATCGGTTATCTATAATCAGACACATGATTCACATCCACCACTTTTTTATATGGTTCTACACATGATAAGCTCATGTTTTCCAGGGAAATTCAGCAAATGGTTTGGATTGATTCCTAATCTGATTTATTATTTAATTACAATTGTATTTTTATATAAAATAGGCAGGTTGGTTTCTAAAAATAAATATTTTGCTTATTTTCCATTGGTTTTTTATGGATTTAGTATTGCTGCGGTGAATACAGTGACATATGTTCGTATGTATATGTTATTAACAATGTGGTGCATGATTTTTGCATATGAGCATTTTAAGATAATGTTAAAAAAAGAGCTTAAAAATATTGATATTTTAAGCATAATTATAGCAACTTTTGGAGGGATGTTTACACATTATTATTTTGTATTATTTGCATTTCCTATAGTTGTAGTACAGATGAGTTGGATGCTAGTTAGAAAAGATTGGAAATTGATAGGAAAATATGTTGTAAGTGGTGGAGTCGGAGGAGGATGTGCAATTGCATTGTATCCAACGATTATAAAAAATTTGACTGGATCTGGAGTGAGCCATAGTCAGACCGCAATGCAAAGTATGCGTAATTTTTCGGATTGGTATGTGTGTATACAACGTTTTTGGAAAGCAATTAGCGATGAAATGTTTGGTAGTATGCTTTGGGGAATCACTATAGTATGTATTACAGGGATTGCTGCATATTTGATTACTCATATTTTTTGGAAAATGAAAATAGAATATAATGGATCTAGTTATGAAATTAAAATAGAAAAGAGTGATGTGCTAGAAAACATAGGTATAGAAATAAAAAGGGAATATTATCTTTTAGGAGATATTGTTTTTTGTAGTATGTTTGTTTTCATTATAGTTTCTAAAATAGCTCCTTATAAAAATGGGAGATATATTATGAATTTATTTCCTTTAATTTCTTTGATTTTTTGCTATGTAGTGTATTGTATATGTAGATTTTGGATAAAAAATAAAAAAAAGAGCATCTTTGCAATAGTAATTATATTAATGGTTGTTGGTAGCTTAACATATTATGCAAACGATCCTTGTTATTTGTATCCGGAAGGAGAAAATAATATTGCGATTAGTGAGCAATATTCAAATACAAATTGCGTATATATATATGCGTCATCTTATGTTATGCTTAATGAAGCGTTAGAACTTCAAAATTATGACCATTTATATCAGATGTATTATAAGGATATAGATAAATATATTTCACAGATATCAACGGGAAAAACATCAAATTTGGTTGTGTATATAGACAATGTGTTGGATAGAGAATATGATGAAGATGGAAGGGAAGTCACTGTAAGTACAAAAAAGTGTTTAAAAAAGGTTCAGCAGATAACAGGATTGGAAAAGTCGAAAGAATTGTATCAGGATGAAAAGGCGTATGCATATCTGATATACAAATAAATTAGTAGAATGATAGAATAAATGCATAAGATAGTGTCTGATAATCCGCCATTCTTAGTAAAAGAGTGGTGGATTATTGTGCATAAAATTAGAAAGAAGATATAGTAGAGATGAAAATGTTGTATATTTAATAAAAATTTGATATGATATAACATAAAGTAAAGAAATGTAATAATTTGTAATAATTAAATATTATTCAAATGGAGGAACATTATGAAAAAAAATTGGGGACTTCAAAGTTCCAAAGGAAGAATGATAGTGCTTTTTATTGTAGATATATTATCGATTGTTATCGATGCATATTTGGCAATTATTTTGCGATTTAAACTGGACGGAATATGGGTTCCAGAAGAATACATGAACAGTGTAGAACATTATATGCTGATAAATGTGATCACTACTGTAGTTATTTTTCTTATATTGAATTTATATAATCGAGTATGGTCTTATGCAAGTGTTTATGAAATGTTCCTGATTATTGGAGCTGCGATGCTATCAACAGCTTTTCAGGCTTTTGGATTTAGTATGCTATATATGCCTATACCGAGAAGCTATTACTTTTTTTATTTTATCCTACTTAGTATTACGACTTTGGCAACAAGATTTTCATATAGAATATTTCATACATTACGCAATGGGTGGAAAAAGTCAACTAAGCATTTAAGAAATACGATTGTTATTGGTGCTGGTGAAGCAGGGAACATGATTATAAAAGAGTTAAAAAGCAGTCGATATTTGAATCAGAGAGTGGTGTGTGTAATTGATGATAACCCTTCTAAAAAAGGAAAATATATTCATGGTATTCGAATTATAGGTGGCCGTGATATGATTCAGCAGGCAGCAGAGAAGTATGATGCTGAAGAGATTATCCTTGCAATACCTTCGGCAAGCACAAAAGATACACGTGATATATTAAGAATTTGCAATTTGACAGAATGTAAACTTAAAATCCTGCCAGGTATGTATCAGTTAATCAATGATGAAGTTGGGGTTTCAAATTTACGTGAAGTTTCAATTGAAGATCTTTTGGGAAGAGATACTATAGATATTGATTTAGAAAGTGTTGGTCAGTATGTTCGTAATAAGCGTATTTTAGTAACAGGAGGAGGGGGATCAATTGGAAGTGAACTGTGTAGACAGATAGCTTCGCATAATCCTAAACTGCTTATCATATTTGATATTTATGAAAATAATGCGTATGATATACAGCAGGAACTTGTTCGAAAGTATCCTAATTTAAAACTAGAAGTATTGATTGGATCGGTAAGAAATACGAGTAGAATTGAAAGTGTTATGGAATATTATCGCCCGGATGTAGTATTTCATGCAGCAGCGCATAAACATGTTCCACTGATGGAAGACAGTCCTAATGAGGCGATAAAAAACAATGTATTTGGAACGTATAAAACGGCAAGAGCGGCGGACAAGTTTGGTGTAAAAAAATTTGTTCTAATTTCAACTGACAAAGCAGTGAATCCTACAAATATTATGGGAGCATCAAAAAGGCTTTGCGAGATGATTGTGCAGACGTTCAGCAAATATTCCAGAACGGAGTATGTAATTGTAAGATTTGGAAATGTGCTTGGAAGTAATGGCAGCGTGATTCCACTGTTTAAAAAACAAATGGAAGAAGGAGGACCGGTTACTGTCACACATCCAGATGTAATCAGGTATTTTATGACGATACCGGAAGCAGTATCCTTAGTACTCCAGGCAGGCGCATATGCTCACGGTGGAGAAATTTTTGTGTTGGATATGGGAGAACCTGTAAAAATAGCAGATTTGGCAAAAAATCTAATTCGGCTTTCAGGATACACATTGGGTGTCAATATGGAAATTAAGTATACTGGATTACGACCAGGAGAAAAATTATATGAAGAATTATTGACTAAAGAAGAAGGATTGCAGAAAACAGCGAATGATTTGATTTTTATTGGAAAACCATTGGAGTTTGATGAAGTACATTTTTTAAGTCAGTTAAGAGAGCTTGAAAAGGCAGCAATGGAAGAAAGCCCGGATATCAAAGAAAAAGTTACTGGAATCATTTCAACATATCATATTAGACCAGAAGACAAAAAAAGAGATAGCGAGGCTTTCAAAGAATTGATGAGTATGGGCAAAATCAGTCATGAAGGACCGAGTGTTGACGAAAATGGAAAAAGTTGATGTATAAGAAAAGAGAAGATGCTATTTGCGAAAATTGACAAAAAGAGAAGCATTTGGTATAATCTATGCATCTAAGAAAGCATGCAGTATAATAATTAAGTAATCAAAATAAAAGTTGGTGATTCAGATGAAACTAAATATCTGTAAGACCAACTTTTTTTGAGAAGAATATTATTGGTAGAAGTTAGGAGAAGAATGAACGAAAAGATATTAACAATAACCATTCCTAGTTACAATGTAGAAGCGTATTTGGAAGACTGCCTAGAATCATTTGTCAATTCAGAAGTAATGGACGATATAGAAGTTCTAATTGTAAATGATGGTTCAAGTGATAGAACAGAAGAAATAGCAAAACGATATGAAAGTAAATACCCAAACACATATCGTTTAATTAACAAAGAAAATGGTGGACATGGATCAACAATAAATACTGGAGCAGCAGAAGCAAAAGGAAAGTATTTTAAAGTAGTTGATGGTGATGACTGGGTTGATACAAGAAGTTTTATCCATTTGGTCAAAGTGCTGAAAGAAATTGATGCAGATATAGTTGCATCGAACTATACCTGGATTAATCACACAACAAAGATGCCGGAAGAACGCCAGGAACATCCATTTGAAAAGGTCGAATATAATAGAATGTATAATTTTGAAGAGATTGTAGGTAAAACAATTATTGATATGCATGCTACAACTGTAAAAACAGAATTATACAGAAAAGCGGGAGAACAGATTGATGAGCATACATTTTATGTGGATGTAGAGTTTATAGCATTTCCAATCCCGTATGTTCAGACTGTATATTTTATTGAGGATCATGTATATCAGTATCGTTTGGGATTACCTGGACAGAGTATGTCAATTCAGAAGATGCAGAAAAATCTGAAAAACCATTTGAAAGTATTGATGAGATTAAACCAGTATTGCAACAAAATAGAACAATTTGCTCCGGAAGCAAATTTGGAATACATCCGAGAACTTACTGCAACAATACTTACCAGTCAGATGAAAATTTATATTAGTTTTCCGCTTAGGAATGGAATGCGGAAAAAAGCTATGAAGCTGGATGCATATTTCTATCATAAGAACAGAGCAGTATATGAGAAGGTCAAGAATCCGGCAGTTCTGTTTTTGAGAAAGACAAGATATGCAGCCTTTCCACTGGCCGTGTTAGCATTCAAGGGAAGAAGAAATTCATATTAAGTAAATGGAGAAAAAGATGAGCGCAACAAGAGATAGAATAAATACATTTTTTAAGTACAAAGATCTATTGAGAGAATTGGTAGTTCGAGATGTGAAACTAAAATACAGACGTAGTTTCTTGGGATATGTTTGGAGTATTCTGAACCCGTTATTGATCATGCTGGTAATGACACTGGTGTTTTCACAGATGTTCCAGAGAGGTATTGAAAATTTCCCGGTATATCTGTTGACTGGACAGGCATTATTTGACTTTATGAATAACGCAACTCATATGTCGATGTATTCTGTATTAGATAATGGTGCTTTGATTAAAAAGATATATGTTCCAAAATATATTTTTACATTATCAAAGGTTACAAGCTCACTGATTGACCTTATTTTTTCAATGGGAGCATTGATTCTTGTTATGCTGATTACAAGAGCGCCGTTTTCACCATACCTTTTATTATTCCCATTGGTTGTAATTCCGCTGTATATTTTTGTATGTGGTATGGGATTCTTCCTTTCAGCAGCAAATGTATTTTTCAGAGATATCCAGTACATTTATAATGCAATCACTGTTGCATGGATGTATGTAACACCTATGTTCTATCCGATTGACCTTTTACCGGATTGGTTAAGAACACTTGTGGAGTATTGTAATCCAATGTATTATTACATTCAGTTCTTTAGAGATCTGGTGTTATACAGACATTTTACGACACCTAGAATTTTTGTGGGATGTTGGTTAATGGCGTTTGTTATGCTTGCAATCGGAATGGCTGTATTTAAAAAGACACAGGATAAATTCATATTATATATCTAGGAGAAAATGTATGAGTGACGAGTATATTGTAGATGTTGACCATTTGACGATCCGGTTTAATATGGCAACGGAGAAGGTTGATAATCTAAAAGAATATGTAATTAAGTTGATTAAGCATGAGTTGATGTTTCAGGAGTTTTTAGCGTTAAAAGATGTGAGTTTAAAAGTAAAACGTGGAGAAGCGTGGGGACTTATAGGGACAAATGGTTCGGGTAAGTCAACACTTTTAAAGGCTTGTTGTGGAATATTGAAGCCGTATAAAGGAACTGTTACGACAAAGGGAACAATTGCACCTTTGATTGAACTGGGAGCGGGTTTTGATATGAATATGACAGCCCGTGAGAATGTATTTTTGAATGGAACTGTATTAGGTCATTCGAGAAAATTTATGGAAGAGCATTTTGACGAGATTATAGAATTTGCAGAGCTGAAAGATTTCCTTGATGTACCGATTAAGAATTTCTCATCTGGTATGCAGGCGAGACTTGGATTTGCAATTGCAACAATGGTTCGTCCAGATATTCTGGTAGTTGATGAAATCCTTTCGGTTGGTGATTATCAGTTCCAGCAGAAGTGTTATGAAAGAATGGGACAGATGCTTAGTGGTGGAACAACGTTATTGTATGTTTCTCACGATGTTAATTCTGTCAGACAGTTGTGTGATCATGCAATCTGGATTGATAAAGGCGATGTGAAAATGAGCGGATTGGTCGAAGAAGTAACAGATCGATATATGCATATGAATCAGTAAATGGTGATAAAAATGATATTACAGAAAATTGTTTGGCAACAGCAGGCAGTAGAAGAGTCAGAGCTATACTATAAGGTGGCTAATGGCATTCAGTCAGGAGAAAAAATCTTGCTTAGTGCAGGTGGAAAAGTTGATTTTTGCACCTATATGAATATTTTTTCTGCTGAGAAATGGAAAGAATATACAGGGGTTCAGTCGATTACTCTATCGATTACCTTTGAAGGAAAAATAAAAGTTTTTGTATATGCTTTATCCAGTGTAGATGAAAAAATAGTAAACAGCAAAATTATGCAAGAGGAAATGGAAAATTCGTCTAAGAGTACAAAATGTACATCAAGGATTGAATTGCCGGCTAAAGGTGTAATTGGCGTAACCATAGTTGCTGAAGAAGATACGGTTCTTTATGAAGGAAGCTATGATACAGATGAAGTGGCTTCAAGACGAGAGATTAACATTGGAATTGGTATCTGTACATTTAAACGTGAAAAATATGTTGAGCGTAATATGAATGTGTTGAAGAAACATTTGCTTAATAATGAGGAATCACAGGCTTACGGTCACTTATCGGTGTGTATTTCTGATAATGGGGGAACTTTAGAAAAAGAAAAAATAGAGGACTCCAATATCAGGATTGTAAAAAATAAAAATCTTGGTGGAGTAGGCGGATTTACCAGAACAATGTTTGAACATATGCGTGATGATAAAATCACACATGTATTGTTGATGGATGATGATGCGGTTATTTCACCGGAAGCCATAGAACGGACCTATACATTGTTGACAGTTTTGAAAGATGAATATATGTCTGCAACGATTGGGGGAACTTTATTAAGAGAAGATTTACCAAAAGTTCAGTATGAATGTGGTGCTTGCTGGAATGATGGTGACATTGTTGCTACAAACCATGATTTTGATATGACAGTCCTTGAAAATGTTGTAAAAAATGAGCAGATTCATAGGACGGAATATACGGGATGGTGGTATTCCTGCATCCCGGTTGCGTTTATAAAAGAGAAAAAATATCCATTGCCGTTTTTCATTCATCGAGATGATATTGAATATGGATTGCGGGCAAATGGTCAGTTCATTTTTATGAATGGAATTTCAATCTGGCACGAAGCATTCGAAAATAAACTTCCTGGATTTCTGGAATATTATGACATCAGAAATCTTGCTATCACGAATGCAATTCATAATCCGGAATATACTGCAAAAGAGTTTAAAAAGATGCTTTTTATTCAGGTGAGCAGTAATATTGGAAAATATCGATATAAATATGTGGATTTGAATTTGAAGGGCGCAGTAGATTTCCTGAGAGGATTCAAATGGTTTTATAATGTGGATACTTTAAAATTGCATGGAGAGCTAGCAAAATATAATTATCAGGCGCAGCTAGCAGAGAAATTTATTGGCTATCATGGAATTGAAGCAGAGGATTTGAATCCATGTGGCAGACCAGAAGTGGCTCCACCGGGTAAAGCAAGAAAACTATGGGGCATGCTGTCGATGAATGGTCACTTTTTCCCAGCGTATAAAAGTGAAACGACAAAAGTAGCGAGACCAAATCCTAATATTTATGATTTATATCGATGCAAAGAAGTGGTATATGCGGATGCGGCAGGAAAAGCAATTTGTGTTCAGAGAAGCAGGGGAGAGTTGATAAAAGCTTATATAAAAATGTTGAAGGTATTTCGGCTAATAGATAAGCATTATGATCGCGTATGTGATGAATATCGAAAGAATTATTCAAAACTTGAAAGCAGAGAATTTTGGCAAAACTATTTACAGTTAAAATAATCAATGATAAGGAGTTGTAAAAAATGGAGTTAAAATTACAGAGTATTTTGTTCCCGGATAAAGAAGAGTATACAGATTATGCAAATCTTTTTTACAAAGGTGGATTAGGCATTCAGGATAAAGAAGAACAGTGCTTCGTGTTTTCAAAATATAGTACCTGTGACTTTGGGGCATATTTAAATGCATTTTCTATGAAAAAATGGAAAAAGCATACCAAGATAGGACAGACATCGCTGAAATTAATAATTAAAGGTAATTTTGAACTTGTTTTGTCTGGATATCATAGAATTGAGGAATCGGCAAAAAGAGATGTACTCTTGAAAAAAGAGTATCAGTGTGATGAAAAAACAGAGATTTCTGTGAATATTCCAAATAATAAAGAAACATTAGTAGCATTCGAACTCCGTATGTATTCTGATTGTTATGTATATGGTGGCGGATACTATGCAGAAGTAAATGAAGAAGAATTTAACGAAGTCAGACTTTCAATCGCAACTACTACGTTTAAGAAAGAAGATTTTATCCGTAAAAATGTGAAAATGATTAAAGATGAAATCCTTTCAAAAGATGACATTATCGGAAGAAATGTATATCTTCATATTGTTGATAATGATGAAGGAAGAGTATTATCTGCAGAAGAATTTGAGGGAGAACATGTATATTATCACAGAAATAAAAATGTAGGTGGTTCAGGCGGATTTACCAGAGGTATGATTGAATCTCTTCAGCAAAAACCAAAAGCAACGCATGTATTATTGATGGATGATGATGTAGTTGTTCTTTCTGAAAGTATTAAAAGAACATATTTAATGTTATTATTGGTAAAACCAAAATATAAAGAATATATTATCAGCGGTGCAATGCTTTGCTATGAAGAGATGGATGTATTCCATGAAGATGTAGGATTCTTGGGAGCAGACGGTGGACAGAACTCATCGAAAGGTCATGGAAAAATAGTAGATATGGCAGATATGCTTCAAAAGGAGGAAGCAAAGACGAAAAAAGCGGATTCTTACGCAGGATGGTGGTATTGCTGTATTCCAGCAACCATGATTGAAAAAAATGGTTTTTCGTTACCGTTATTCATCCGTGTTGATGATACAGAGTTCAGTTTCCGCAATCAGGCAAAATTTATTACGATGAATGGTATTTGTGTATGGCATATGGGCTTTACTTTAAAGTTTAACTATTTTATGGAATATTATCAGGTATTCCGTAATTTCCTGATTGAAGAAGCTTGTAATCCATCAAGAGGAAGAAGAGAACGAATCTGGAGCAGATTTAATGGATTGTTTTTGTCGGAAATTTTGCGATTCAATTATAATGCAGCAGAAATGATTGTTGATGCTGTAAGAGATTATCTGAAAGGACCTGCATTTATTGAAGAAGAAAAATGCCAGGAACGTTTAAAAACAATGTCTGCTAAAAATGCGGATATGAAGGATTTTGAAGAGTTTGATGAGTATGGTGTAGATATTGATTCTATTTATCAGGAAGATTATCGAAGTTTAAAGGATACGATTCTTTATCGTCTGACTTTTAACGGACAGATATTCTGGCCGAAAAAATGGCTGAGAAAGGGACCAGCAGCTGTTGCCCATGACTGGTTCTATAATCCACAAAGACAGTGCCTGGTAGACAGTGTAATTGCAATTAATCCAAATGCTTATACGGCAGAAATAAGAAAGCTGGATAAGAAAAAATTTAGAAAAGTAATGAAATACTATTTCGTAACATTAAAACGTTATAGAAAAATGCATAAAGAAGTTGATAAAGCTTATTATGACAGAAGAAAGTATTTGACATCTTATAAATTCTGGAAAGAGTATTTGGAATTAGAAAAATATCAATAAAATGAGGGAATAGCTGATGAAGTACGATTATTTAGTAGTAGGATCAGGGTTATACGGAGCAGTATTTGCTCACGAAGCAAAGAAAAAAGGAAAGACTTGTCTGGTTATCGACAAACGTCCGCATATCGGTGGAAATATTTACTGCGAAAGTATTGAAGGAATCAATGTTCACAAATATGGTGCACATATTTTCCATACCTCCAATAAAAAAGTTTGGGATTACATCAACCAGTTTGCAGAGTTCAACAATTACATTAACTCACCGGTAGCGATTTACAAAGACGAGCTTTACAATCTGCCGTTCAATATGAACACATTCAGCAAAATGTGGAACATTAAGACACCACAGGAAGCAAAAGACATGATTGCAAAACAGGTTGCAGAGACAGGAATTACAGAGCCGAAGAACCTGGAAGAACAGGGATTATCGCTGGTAGGAAAAGATGTATTTGAAAAACTGGTAAAAGGTTATACCGAAAAACAGTGGGGACGTGCCTGTAAAGACCTTCCGGCATTCATCATCAAACGTTTACCGGTAAGATTTACATTTGACAATAACTACTTTAATGACAGATATCAGGGAATCCCGATTGGTGGATATACAAAAATCATTGAAAAGATGCTGGACGGAATCGAAGTAAAGACAGATACTGATTACTTTGAATTTATCAAAGAAAATCCGGATATCGCAGAGAAGACACTGTTTACCGGAATGATTGATGAATACTTCGGATACAAGCTCGGAGCACTGGAATATCGTTCCGTAAGATTTGAAACAGAAGTACTTGATACAGATAATTATCAGGGAAATGCAGTTGTGAACTACACCGAAAGAGAAGTTCCGTATACACGTATCATTGAGCATAAACATTTTGAATTCGGAAAACAGGAAAAGACAGTTATCTCTAAAGAGTACTCTTCAGAATGGAAAGTAGGAATGGAACCGTATTATCCGGTAAATAACGAACAGAACAATAAGCTGTTTGAAGAATACAAGAAACTTGCAGACCAGGAGAAGAATGTGATCTTTGGTGGACGCCTTGGAAATTACAAGTATTATGATATGGATAAAGTAATCGAAGCAGCGTTAGAAACTGTAGAGAAAGAATTAGCATAAGTTTTTACATTTTAGTGCATTGACTTATTAAGCGAGAGCCATCTGTCTAAAACAGATGGCTCTCGCAACGTTTAGTTATAGAACTTTTGATAAGATTAAAGAAGGAAGCATAAAATGAAAAAAGAAAAAGATATATTTGACCGCATCATGGAACTTCCAGTTTTACGGATTTTTAATCCATTTTACAAAAAAAATAAAGAAATATTATTATACTTATTCTTTGGTGGCTTAACTTTTTTAGTAAGTGTTATCTCTTATGCATTTTTTAACATTCAGATAGGATGGAATGCTCTGGTAGCAAATATTGGTTCATGGATACTGGCAGTTGCATTTGCTTATATAACTAACAGGATTTGGGTGTTTGATTCAAATGCAAGTACAGCAGCTGATTTTATCAAAGAAATCACCAGTTTTATAGGCGGTCGAGTAGTAACGCTGGTAATTGAGGAACTGATCTTATTTATTTTTATCACGAATCTGGGAATGAACAGTATGCTGGTTAAGATAGTGGCACAGGTGATCGTAATTGTGCTTAATTATGTGATCAGCAAGCTGATTGTGTTCAAAAAATAGCAGAAAAGTAGTTAAGAAATAGTTTTAATTGTATTTTATGGAGTTTTTTGGTAGTATATACTATGTAATAATTTTGTAATAATTGTTACATAGTATATTTTATTTTAAAGAAAGAAGATTATTTATGGAGAATATGCATATCGCTTTTTCACCTCCGGATATCACAGAGGAAGAAATAGCAGAAGTTGTAGATACGTTAAGAAGTGGCTGGATCACAACAGGACCAAAGACGAAGCTTTTTGAAAAGAAACTGGCAGAATATATGGAAACAAACAGGGTGGTCTGTCTGAATTCAGCAACAGCCTGCCTGGAGATGACACTGCGTCTTCTGGGAATTGGACCGGGAGATGAAGTAATTACAACTGCCTATACTTATACTGCATCAGCCAGTGTAGTAGAGCATGTAGGTGCAAAACTGGTTCTGGTGGATGTGGCAAAAGATTCTTACGAGATGGATTATGAGAAGCTGGCAGATGCAATCACAGAGAAGACGAAAGCGGTTATCCCGGTAGATCTTGCCGGAATTATGTGTGACTATGATAAGATATTTGAAATTGTAGAAGCAAAGAAATCACTTTTCCATCCGGCAAATGAACTTCAGGAGAAGTTTGGCAGAGTGATTGTGGTGGCAGATGCTGCACATGCATTTGGCGCAGAGCGAAAAGGAAAGAAATGTGGACAGGCTGCAGATTTCACAAGTTTTTCCTTCCATGCAGTAAAGAATCTTACCACAGCGGAAGGAGGAGCAGTCACATGGCGTCCGATCGAAGGTGTGGATGATGATGAGATTTATAAAAAATATATGCTTTTTTCACTGCACGGTCAATCCAAAGATGCGCTAGCAAAGACGCAGCTTGGCGCATGGGAGTATGATGTTGTGGCACCTTATTTCAAATGCAATATGACCGATATCATGGCTTCTATTGGATTGGTACAGTTAAAGCGCTATGATGCATTATTAGCACGGCGCCGGGAAATCATAGGAATGTATGATAAAGCACTAGAAAGTCTTCCTGTGAATGTATTGAATCATTTTGATACAGATCATAAGTCCAGCGGACATTTGTATCTGATCCGTGTTCAGGGAAAAATGCGGGAAGAGTGTAATGAGATCATTACGAAAATGGCAGAGCATGGCGTAGCAACGAATGTGCATTACAAACCGTTACCGTTGTTATCTGCATACAAAAATATGGGATTTGATATTAAAGATTATCCAAATGCTTATGCTTTATTTGAAAATGCAATTACATTACCGCTTCATACGAAACTTACCGATGAAGAGGTAAAATACGTGACAGATGTATTGAAGGAATGCATCAGATAGGAATGCTGTATGAGAAAATGGGACGAACTTCCGAAGTTTATGAGAACAGACGAAGTAAAACAATACTATGATATTCTGATTAGACACGAAAAAGAATTAAAATTAAAGAGATATTTTGACATTCTGCTTTCGATGATTTTACTTGTCATTTTATCACCGATCATGTTAGTCATCAGTATTGCAATCAAGCTGGATTCACCGGGACCGGTGATTTACAAGCAGGTGCGTGTGACACAGTATGGAAAGAAATTTCACATTCTAAAGTTCCGTACTATGGTGCAGAATGCAGATAAGATGGGAACACAGGTTACGATCAGTCAGGATTCCAGACTGACACGGGTTGGAAAAGTGATCCGTGGCTGCAGGATTGATGAATTTCCGCAGCTTATCAATGTTCTTCGCGGAGAGATGAGTTTTGTTGGAACCAGACCGGAAGTTGTAAAATATGTAAAAGGCTATACGAAAGAAATGTATGCAACTCTTTTGTTGCCGGCAGGAATTACTTCCAGAGCCAGTGTATGCTACAAAGATGAAGGCGAAATGCTGGAGCATGTAGAAGATGTGGATTATGCTTATATTCATGAAGTGCTTCCGGAGAAGATGAGCTATAATCTGGAAGATCTGCGCAAATACAGTCTGTGGAGAGATTTCATGACCATGTTTATGACAGTATTTGCAGTATTGCGATAAGAACTACAGTATAGGAGAAATGTATGTTAGTATCAGTTTGCACGATTGCGCGCAATGAAGAAGAGTATCTTCCACACTTGCTGGAGGATATCACAAAACAGGATTACCCGGCAGAGCAGATCGAAGTTGTGATGGTGGACAGCAGTTCAACAGATGGAACCAGACGGATTATGGAACGTTTTGCCGAAGAAAATCCGCAGTATCATAACTGTTTTGTTACGGAAAATCCGGGGAACAATCAGGCCTCCGGATGGAATCAGGCAATCCGTAGTTCAACCGGAGATATTATTATCCGTCTGGACGCACATGGGCGCATTCCGGAGGATTTTGTTTCCAAGAACGTAGAATGCATGGAAAGCGGAGAATATGTCACCGGGGGACCAAGACCGAATCTTCCGGAGAAGGACACACCGTGGCAGAAACTTCTACTGAACGCAGAAAGTTCGATGTTCGGAAGTGGAATCGCAGGCTTCCGGAGAGAGAATGAAAAGAAATATGTAAAGTCCATGTTCCATGCAGCGTATCGGAGAGAAGTATTTGAAAAGGTTGGACTTTTCAATGAAAATCTGGGAAGAACGGAAGATAATGAGATGCATTACCGGATCCGGCAGGCAGGATACCGCTTATGCTACGATCCGCAGATTCATTCCTGGCAATATGTGAGAAGTTCGATTCCGGGAATGATGAAGCAGAAATACGGCAATGGAGACTGGGTAGCAAGAACTCTTGGCGTATGTCCTGGATGTCTCAGCATTTATCATTTTGTGCCGTTTGCTTTTGTGATTGCGATTCTTGTGACATCCATTTTGGCAGCACTAAAGAAGCCATTTCTGGCGATTGCCATGTGGATCACTTATTGGTGTGGTGCAATCGGAATGGCAATTCTGTCTGTAAAAAATGAGGCGAAGCATATATGTCATCTTTTGCTTCCGGGAATCTTCTTTTTACTTCATTTAAGTTATGGAGTGGGAAGTGTCGTCGGAATGGGAAAGATGATAAAAGATAAAATTACAAAGAAATAAAAGAGAGGATTTAGTATTATGAAGTATGATTATTTAGTAGTAGGATCAGGATTATATGGGGCAGTATTTGCTCACGAAGCAAAGAAAAAAGGAAAAACCTGTCTGGTAATTGACAAGCGTCCGCATATCGGTGGAAATATTTACTGCGAAAATATTGAAGGAATCAATGTTCACAAATACGGTGCACATATTTTCCACACATCCAACAAACAGGTTTGGGATTACATCAACCAGTTCGCAGAGTTCAACAATTACATCAACTCACCGGTAGCGATTTACAAAGACGAGCTTTACAACCTGCCGTTTAACATGAATACATTCAGCAAAATGTGGAACATCAAGACACCACAGGAAGCAAAAGAAATGATCGCAAAGCAGGTTGCAGAGACTGGAATCACAGAGCCGAAGAACCTGGAAGAACAGGGATTATCTCTTGTAGGAAAAGATGTATTTGAGAAATTGGTAAAAGGTTATACCGAAAAACAGTGGGGACGTGCCTGCAAAGACCTTCCGGCATTCATCATCAAACGTTTACCGGTAAGATTTACATTTGACAACAACTATTTCAATGACAGATATCAGGGAATCCCGATTGGCGGATATACAAAGATCATTGAAAAGATGCTGGACGGAATCGAAGTAAAAACAGATACCGACTACTTTGAGTTCATCAAAGAAAATCCGGATATCGCAGAGAAGACACTGTTTACCGGAATGATCGACGAATACTTTGGATACAAGCTCGGAGCACTGGAATATCGTTCCGTAAGATTTGAGACAGAAGTACTTGATACAGACAATTATCAGGGAAATGCAGTTGTGAACTATACCGAAAGAGAAGTTCCTTATACACGTATTATCGAGCACAAGCATTTTGAATTTGGAAAACAGGAAAAAACTGTTATCTCCAGAGAGTATTCTTCAGAATGGAAAGTAGGAATGGAATCATATTATCCGGTAAATAACGAACAGAACAATAAGCTGTTTGAAGAATATAGAAAGCTTGCAGAGCAGGAAAAGAATGTGATCTTTGGTGGACGTCTTGGAAATTATAAGTATTATGATATGGATAAGGTAATTGAGGCGGCACTGGAGATGGTGGCTGAGGAATTATAAAGGGTTTGGATAAATCAGGATATGTTGAAAAGCATATCCTGATTTAGACTGTCTGCAAAGAGAGGAAATAAAATGAATTGGATAAAGCAAATCAATAATAAGGTGGAAGAAAGATGGATAAATTCATCTTATGAATTCAAATGCAATCTATCAGAAATATTTTTTCTTGGAATTTTTGCTGTATGGCTGATTTTGACTTACAGCTGGACAACGATGGCGCATATTCCATGGCCACCATTTTTTTATTTCTGTGTTCAGATAGGGATTGGACTGGTAGTATTGTTCCGGTATATGGTGATGAGAACCTCAGATATAAAGAAAATACTATTTATACTTCTGGTTATTGGATCATTTATAATTGCGAGAAGATATTCAGGAGTTGATGCATTGCTTGAGACGGGATTTTTGATTGCAGGTGCGAATGATATTGATTACAGAAAAATTTTAAAAGTATATCTGATCGTAGAAATTCCGACGACAATCTGTACGATGATTGCAGGATATACAGGAGTTATCACGGATTTGGTTTACCATAGAGGAGAGCAGGTGCGGATGTCATTTGGTTTTGTTTATCCGACAGATTTTGCAGCAGGTATTATTTTTATGGTAACAGCCTGGGTTGTACTCAGGCAGGTGAGATGCACCTGGATAGAAATTGGACTGATGATAATCAGTGTGGTTCTGTTTGAAAAATATTGCGATGTACGAAACAGTGAAATCGTAATGATGATTTTGATTATATGTGTTGTTTATTTGAAAATCAGAAACAAATTAGCTGCAAAGAAAGGAAAAGAATATATGCCATCACTATTACTAAAAATTTTATGTCTGGTGGCACCATATGGGTTGGCTGGATTTATGATCTTAGTATCAAGATTTTATCGACCAGATATAGAATGGATGGCAAAATTAAATACTCTTTTTTCAACGCGACTTTCTTTAGGAAAAGAAGTTTTTGACAGGTATGATATTCAGATATGGGGACAGGACATTCCAATGCGTGGAAATGGAGGATCAACAGAAGTGGTAGCAGACTATTTCTTTATTGATAGTTCTTATGTGAATATATTGATGAGATTAGGTCTTGTGGCATTTATTTTGGTTATGCTGATTATTTCAATTATAATGATCAAAAGCTTAAATCATCCATATATGTTAATGGCTATGGCAATTGTCTGTATTCATTCAGTGATGGAGCATCATATGTTTGAAGTGTATTATGATGTGTTTTTGATGCTTCCGCTTGCGAAGTTTGATGTGAAGGATATCGGAAAAAGACAGAGAAAATGTGGAAATTGAGTGTGGGAATAAATGTTATGTGATATTGGACGAGGGATAATAGATATTTTCGGCTGTATATGTGCATGTGTGATTGTTATTTTAATCTCCAAAATTATTGAGTGTAGGACGAAATATATTGGTGGAAGTTTGGCATATCTTGGAAGATATAGTTTGTTGATATTGTGTGTGCATATTGTAGAACTTGATCTTCTTCCGTGGTGGCAGATAACAGAAAAATATGTTGTGAATGGAATGTCAGCAAATATTCAGTTGATTCTGATTATTGCCGGTAAAGTGCTTTTAGATTTAGGGGGTGCATTTGTTTTATCAAAGATTACTTTGGTTAGAAAAATTTTTGGCTTTAAAAACTAAGTGTAAGTTATTAAGCAATGACAGAATGAAACATTTTTTAGAATTTGTATTGCTTGTGAATATTGCAATTCTTTTATATTTATGCTTTACTATATTATGTATGTTTGTAAATACTAAGTAAAGGAAATGAAAGGAAAATGAAAAAACCAAAGATAAAGAGTATCGGATATGGGTTCTATTGTATTCTAATGATCATAATCTCAGTTCTTGGATTTATTCTTTATAATCTGGGAAACTGGGTATTAGACACGTGGGGGCTGTTGTCTATCGATGAAATTATTTTTCATTTGAAAGTACCGCTTGATGGGACGAACTCAGACGTAGTACTTGATGGGATCAATGCATGCGTACCATTGGCAGTATTAGTATTATTTTTATCTATTTTCCTGATTATAGGATTAAGGAATAAGCATGGAAAATGTATGATTGCGTTATTTCTTGTAGCTGTGATTGCATGTGGAAGTGCAGGAAGGGCGGCTTATGAAGTATATGATGAATTGGATGTAAAAGAATATCTGGTAAGTCAGAAGAAAGAATCGCATTTTATTGAACAGAATTATGTGGATCCACGTACAACGAAGATTACATTTCCGGAACAAAAAAGAAATCTGATTTATATTTATCTGGAGTCAATGGAATCCACTTATGCGTCAAAAGAAGATGGCGGTGGAATGGATTTCAACTGTATTCCGGAATTGACGACTTTAGCAGAGGAAAATACTAATTTTTCTCAAAGCGATAAGTTGGGAGGAGGATATCCTGCGTATGGATGCACATGGACGATGGGAGGGATTTTCGCCCAGACATCTGGAATTCCAATAAAAAATACAGAAAATATTAGAAATGTGAATGAAGATATTAATGATACGTTAGCGCAGCAGACATCCTTTTCTTCAAGAGCAAAAAATTTAGAAGATATTTTATCAGAAGAAGGATATAATCAATATTTTATGATTGGATCAGATGCTACTTTTGGAGGAAGAAGAACATACTTTGAGAGTCATGGTAAAACAGAAATATTTGATTATACTACGGCGGTAGAAGAAGGAAAAATCCCAGAAGGTTATTGGGTATGGTGGGGGTATGAAGATCAAAAGTTATTTGAAAATGCAAAAGAAAAGTTAAGCGAAATAGGAACAAAGGACGAGCCATTTAATTTTACAATGTTGACAGTAGATACTCATTTTGAAGATGGATATGTATGTGAGCAGTGTCAAAATGAATTTGGAGATAATCAATATGCAAATGTAATGGCATGTTCAAGTAGACAGGTTGATGCATTTGTTAAGTGGATTCAGGAGCAGTCATTTTATGAGAATACAACAATTATAATAAGCGGGGATCATTTAACAATGGATTCTGATTTTTGTAATGATGTGAGTGACGATTATGAGAGAAGTGTATATAATGCATTTATAAATTTACCAGAAAATCTTGATACTTCTTTTGAAAAAACACATAATCGAGAATTTTCTACAATGGATATGTTTCCAACGACACTTGCAGCATTGGGAGCAGAGATTACAGGAGAGAAACTTGGTCTTGGTGTGAATTTATTTTCAGGTGTGGAGACTCTTACAGAACAATGCGGAAGAGAAAAATTAGATAAGGAACTGAAAAAGAAATCTACATTCTACGATATGCTGATTAACGATGTAGATATTAACATTTTGAAAAAGAAAAGAGCTGAAGAGGCTGAAAACCAGCAGGAGGAAAATACCGATAATCAGGACCAGCCAATGAATCAGCCAGATGCAGGTGTAGATACAAGTGGTATTGAAACGCCGGATGCATGGCAGGGGTATACGCAGGATAATTATCAGTATAATTATAATGACGGATCGAATGATTACTGGTATGACGGAGGAAATTCCTGGGACAATTCATGGAATGGAGGGTATGATGATAATACTTATGTAGAACCAACTCCAACGCCGGAACCGACTCCAACTCCAACGCCAGAACCGACTCCAACTCCAACGCCGGAACCGACTCCAGCTCCAACGCCGGCACCGGATCCAGCGCCAGAGCCGACACCAACACCAGATTCGGCACCGGATTCAACACCAACTCCGGATCCCGGTGGAGGCGCAGAAAGCAATGCAGGCGGAACAACAGAAAATGTAAATTAGAGAAGAACTCCGGTTTATGCCGGGGTTTTTCTTCGGATAAATAAAGCAGAACGGAGTTGTCCGTAAATTGATACAATGAGAATTTCTACAAACAAGTAGACATTTCCCCATAAAAAGTGTAAGATAGAGTCTAAGAGTATTTATACTTACAATTAATATGGTTAGAAAGAGGAAAGTACATGAAGATGAAGTTTACGAAAAAAATAGCGACAATTCTTTTGTCTGTATGTCTGATCGTACCATGTTTTTCTGTGATGGCGCTAGCTGCAAATGGTGTGATATTCTTTTCTGATCTTGAGACAAGTGTCGGGGATGAATTTACGATCACAGGTACAGCAGTTGTCAGCGGAGATGTAATCGGAGACGCGACGATTCATATGACTTACGATCCTTCTTATATGCGATTTGAAGAGGGAGACGGAGTGAATGCAGACACGGATGGTAATCTGACATTTAAAGGTTCAGGTGACGGAAGTAGTGACCGGATTGAGTTTACAATGAAATTCCAGGCTCTCCAGGAAGGAAGTACAAGACTTGAACAGGGAGATGCGACGGTTACAGACAGCGCTGGATCAAGTGTGGCATGTGAAGAAGGATATGCGGATGTTACGATCGGAGCAGGAGATCCGAGCAAGATCAAGGATGTTGCGAGTGGAACAAGTGTCACGATTGATGGTCAGGAGTATACCTTATCCGGTGATTTCTCAGACAGCATGATTCCAGCTGGATTTACAGCAGGAGAGATTACTTATAATGATTCGACGTATAAAGGTGCTGTGCAGGAAAAGACAGGACTTCAGATGGCTTACCTGGTAGACGGTGATGGAAAAGGCGATTTCTGGATGTATGATTCATCTGACAGCAGCTTCTCACCGGCAGAACAGGTTGTGATTTCAGATACTTATTCTATCGTAATTTTTGATGCAGGCAGTAAAGTGTCTATGCCATCAAAGTATTCAAAAGGAAATCTGGAGATCAACGGCAAGACTTTTGAAATCTGGGATGAACCGGACCGCGATGGTTTCTATGTATTATATGCAGTAAATAATGACGGTGAAGAATCCCTCTATTTATATGACTCTGTAGAGCATACTTATCAGAGAATGGAGACTCCGAAGTCTGCGACTACACCGGATAAGAAGAGTGCAAGCAAGTTTGACGCAATTTTAGAAAAGATTTCCGATCATCTGATCTGGTTTGTAGCAGCGGCAGCAGTTATCGTTATTCTTCTGGTAATCTTCCTTCTTGTTTCCGTTGTGAAGTTACATAACCGTAACAGAGAGTTGGATGATCTGTATGATGAATATGAACTGGACGATGAGCCGCAACGTAATCCGGTAAAACCGATCCAGCCTGTTAAGGCAGAAAAGAAATCACAGTTCAAAAAGAGACAGGATGATGATTTCGAAGATGATTATGACGACTTCGATGATGATTTCGACGATGATGATTATTATGATGATGACTTCGACGATGATTATGATGACGAAGGAATAAGTGATGATACTCGCAGCGTTGATGAGTTTGATGACTATTTTGATGATGACGACTTTGATTCGTTCGATGATTATAATATCAAGAAAGAAAAGCGTAAAAAAGGTGATACTTTCGAAATGGATTTTATTGATCTGGATTAAAGAGAAAGGCGGGGATGACGATTGTTATTCCCGCTTATTCTTTACAAAAAGTCCCATATTTGCTACAATGTAACGAAAAGAGTAAAATTTATTTTCACAAAAAAGACTGGAGGATATAGATAAATGTGTGGAATCGTAGGATATGTTGGATCGCAGCAGGCGGCTCCGATCTTACTGGATGGACTGTCAAAGCTGGAGTATCGTGGATATGATTCAGCAGGACTTGCTGTTCGTAATGGAACAGAAGAGACAGAAGTTATCAAGGCGAAAGGCCGTTTGAAGGTACTGTTTGAGAAGACCAATGGTGGTGCAGCCGTTCCGGGAACCTGTGGAATCGGTCACACCAGATGGGCAACACATGGGGAACCGTCCGAGAACAACGCCCATCCACATATGAGTGACGATGGCAATGTGGTTGCTGTACACAACGGTATTATTGAAAACTATCAAGAGTTAAAGAACAAGCTGCTCCGCAAAGGATATACATTCTACTCTGAGACGGATACAGAGGTTGCTGTTAAGCTGATCGATTATTATTATAAAAAGTATGAAGGAACACCGGTAGATGCGATCAACCATTCTCTGGTCCGCATTCGTGGATCTTATGCGCTTGCTGTGATGTTCAAGGATTATCCGGAAGAAATTTATGTGGCAAGAAAAGACAGTCCGATGATTCTTGGCGTAGGAGATGGAGAGAGTTTTATTGCATCAGATGTGCCGGCTATTTTGAAATATACAAGAAATGTATACTATATTGGCAACCTGGAGATGGCAAAGGTCAGCAAAGAGGAAATTACCTTCTACAATCTGGACGGAGAAGAGATCCAGAAAAAAATGAAAACTGTTGACTGGGATGCAGAAGCAGCTGAAAAAGTTGGTTTTGAGCATTTTATGATGAAAGAGATCCATGAGCAGCCAAGAGCGGTTAAGGATACTCTGAATTCTGTGTTAAAAGACGGAAAGTTTGATCTGACAGATATCGGATTAGCGGAAGAGGATATCCGGAGAACAAGCCAGATTTACATTGTAGCATGTGGTTCTGCTTACCATGTAGGTATGGTGGCACAGTATGTGATCGAGGATCTGGTGAAGATTCCTGTTCGTGTGGAGCTGGCTTCTGAATTCCGTTACCGTAAGCCAATTCTGGATCCAAATGGTCTGGTGATCATTATCAGCCAGTCAGGAGAGACCGCAGACAGTCTTGCAGCGCTCCGTGAGACAAAAGCGCAGGGAATCCGTACACTTGGAATTGTCAATGTAGTCGGATCTTCTATTGCAAGAGAAGCGGATAAGGTATTCTATACTCTTGCAGGACCGGAGATCTCTGTGGCAACAACGAAAGCGTACAGTACACAGCTGATGGCTTCTTACATCCTTGCAATTCAGTTTGCCAAAGTAAAAAATACAATCACTGAAGAGCAGTATGAAAATTATATTGCCGAATTACAGGCAATCCCGGAGAAGATCGAAAAGATTATTGAAGATAAAGAAAGAATCCAGTGGTTTGCAGCAAAGCAGGCAAACGCAAAGGACGCATTCTTTGTCGGACGTGGAATTGATTATGCAATCTGTATGGAAGGCAGCCTGAAGATGAAAGAGATCAGTTATGTTCATTCAGAGGCATATGCAGCGGGAGAACTCAAGCACGGAACCATTTCTCTGATAGAGGATGGAACGCTTGTGATCGGTGTGCTGACACAGCCGGAATTATATGAAAAGACGATCAGCAACATGGTAGAGTGCAAGAGCCGTGGTGCATATCTGATGGGACTTACAACTTATGGCAATTACAGCATTGAGGATACTGCTGATTTTGTGGTTTACATTCCGAAGACAGATGAGCATTTTGAGGCATCGCTTGCAGTGATTCCGCTGCAGCTGATGGGATATTATGTATCCGTTGCAAAGGGACTGGATGTAGATAAGCCGCGTAATCTGGCGAAATCTGTAACGGTTGAATAAAGTAATGCAGGAAGTTCCAGCGGAATTTCCTGTTGAATAAACGAGATGAACGACATAAAAATGTGCCGTTCATCTTTTTTTTCATATTTTATCACACTTTCATCACAATTATGGACTAAACTCTTAACTATAGAAAAGGAAAAGAAAGGAGTCTTGAATGATGGACAATCAGTACAATTATTACAGACCAGATTCAGATGAAAATAGAGGAGCAGGCAGTCAGCAGGGATTCGGAGCAGGACCACAGAAGGATCCGAAGACTTCAAAGCCGAAAAAAGGTTACATGAAAAAAGTAGCACTTGTTGTAGGAGCAGCCGTATTATTTGGGGCAGTCGGCGGTGTGACGATGCAGGGAACCAGTTATCTGACTGGTAAGCTGCTTGGAAAGAATACAAAGAGTACCGTAGGCACAACAAAGACTGTATCGAACGCAAAGCTTACAACATCTACCAGTACAGTAACATCTGATGTATCAGATATCGTTGAAAATACACTTCCGTCAATTGTTTCTATTACCAATATGAGCGTACAGGAAGTACAGAATTTCTTCGGAGGAATCAGCCAGCAGGAGAGTGAAAGCGCCGGATCGGGTATCATCATCAGCCAGAATGATTCAGAACTCCTGGTTGTTACCAATAACCATGTTGTAGAAGGAAGCGATACACTTACTGTTACATTTAATGATGGTAACAGCGTGGAAGCGCAGATCAAAGGAACAGACTCCGCAAGGGATCTTGCAGTCGTAGCCGTTCCGCTTGATAAAATTTCAGACGATACAATGAATGCGATTAAGGTTGCAACACTTGGAGATTCAGATTCCCTGAAGGTTGGAGAACCTGCAATTGCAATCGGTAATGCACTTGGTTATGGACAGTCTGTTACAACTGGTATCGTCAGTGCAACCGGACGAACAATTGATGGATTTGACGGAGAATACATCCAGACAGATGCAGCAATCAACCCTGGTAATAGTGGTGGAGCTCTTCTGAATGCAAATGGTGAGGTAATCGGTATCAACTCTGCAAAGATTAACAGCTCGGCAGTAGAGGGTATGGGATTTGCGATTCCGATTTCTGATGCAAGTGATGTTATCCAGAATCTGATGAATAAAGAGACAAGAAGCAAGGTTTCAGATGAAGAAAGAGGATATCTTGGAATCAAGGGATACGATGTATCTGAAGAAGGTGCACAGATGTACAATATGCCGACCGGTGTTTATGTCAAAGAAGTTATGAGTGGTGGCGGAGCTGAGAAGGCCGGTCTTACAAAAGGATCGATCATTACTGGTTTTGAGGGAAGTTCCATCAGTGGTATGAGCTCTCTTCAGGAACAGTTTCAGTATTATAAAGCCGGAGAAGAGGTAACGCTTACCGTACAGATCCCGGATAAGAATGGTGAATATACAGAGAAAGATATCAAGGTTACACTTGGTAAAAATTCATAAAATGATGTGAACACGCCGTTTTATGGGAGTATGAGGTGTTCGAGGATTGCGGGAATTGCATAGCAATGGAGCAATCCGGTTACATCATAAAATACTAAAGAAAGATGCCGTCAGATCAGAAATGGTCTGGCGGCATTATTGATGTTACGACCTGTTTGAAACGGAAACGGGCATCAGATTATACCGGATGCAAAAGTCAGAACCCTTTTTAAAAAATTACCATACAATAATATTGCAGATATAAGAAAGGGGAGCCAAAACAATGCAAAATTGCAGAAATAATAATCCATATATGAGACGTGCAAATTGTGGATGTGGCAATAATAACAATAGCTGTAATAGTAATTCATGTATGGCGAACAATGATGGAAGAAATCTATCGATGTCAGCACCTGTTTACCGAGAACGATCTGGATGTAGCGACCGGGACGATGCGTTGGAGGGAATGCCGATCGCAATGGCTTATGTGCCATGGCAGAGTTGGAGACACATTTACGAAGCCGGAAAAGGATTCCACAGAGGAACCATATTCGAAGAGCTTGATCTTCCGTTTAAGGGGAAAGGAGGATGTAACGCATGAATGAAATGCCAAATTCCAAACCTTGTAGAAAAGATCTCCTGATGCAGATTGGTCATGCGAGCTTTGCGGTAGATGATGTAAAGCTTTATCTGGACACTCATCCTCGTGATCAGGAAGCGCTGGACTTTTTTTATGAATATAATAAAAAAAGGAACCAGTTGTTGAAAGAATATGCAAAATATTATGGACCGCTCACAGTAGATACCGCTGTTCCTTCCTGCTCAGACAGATGGAACTGGATTCAGGAACCATGGCCATGGCAGGAAGGAGGGTGTTAGTTTATGTGGAATTATGAAAAACGTTTACAATATCCCGTAAAAATTACCCAGACCAATCCGAAGATGGCCCAGGTAATCATCAGTCAGTTCGGTGGACCGGATGGAGAATTAGCTGCATCCATGCGTTATTTATCACAGAGGTACACCATGCCGTACAAAGAAGTGACAGGAATTTTAACCGATATTGGCACAGAGGAACTTGCCCACATGGAAATGATATGTGCCATTGTTTACCAGCTTACCAAGGATTTATCTCCGGAGGAAATTAAGGCTTCTGGTTTTGATAAATATTATGTGGACCACACACTTGCACTTTGGCCGCAGGCAGCCAGTGGAACACCGTGGACAGCAACTTATTTTCAGTCCAAGGGTGACCCAATTACAGATTTACATGAAGATATGGCCGCAGAACAGAAAGCCAGGACGACGTATGATAACATTTTAAGGCTTGTAAAAGACCCGGAAGTATGTGATCCGATTCGTTTTTTAAGAAAGCGGGAAATTGTACATTACCAAAGATTTGGAGAAAGTTTAAGGATCGTTCAGGATAATCTGAACAGTAAGAACTTTTATGCAATCAATCCGGAGTTTGATACGGATTCAAATAGTAGTTGTGGCAATTAAAACAGCGCGTATGGAAAAACGTCCCCAATTATGAAAATCCGGTTTGATAAAAAAGGAGCTGTCGGTAAATAACGTTTTTTAGAGCTGACAGCACCAAACAAAA
>OFOK01000375.1_pt1 | contig 46396 bp, 48 predicted proteins | sample 1542001 | NCBI WGS metagenome assembly OFOK01 (sample SAMN04209242, study PRJEB22552) | human gut metagenome | biome: gut; material: feces | host: Homo sapiens | place: USA: Oklahoma
TATAGATAAATATATAGCTAAAAAGTATGGGTATTTAGAGAAAAAATCAGAACATCAAGATGACGATAAAAATGAATCACGTCAAAACGATATGACAATCGAAAGTCAACAAGATTCAAAAAAAATCAAGAAAATAGACGAAGGCTATCAAAAAATATATCAAACCTATATAAAGGAAACTGATGCAGAATATAGAAAAGACTATAATGCAAAGGGGTATAGCTATATTGTTACCTACGAAGATGAAACGCAGATTAGATATCTAATGTATGATCGTGATAATCAAGAAGGAACAAAGACTCAATATGTGTATTATAAAAATATAAAAAGTACAGATGGATCATGGAGTATGATGGATGCTGAAATTTTAGATATGTACCAGTATGATTACGAATCAAAAGAGGTAAAGGATTTACAAAAGACTTCCTGGTAAATTTAAAAAGAGATCCATTGAATATGAATAGTTACTACATCTCTGGAAAGCCTTGATAAGGTTTTTCAGAGATTTTTCTTTTTATTGGCTACATCTGCCAGTTGGCTACTATCTGGGACTGTTGTTCCGTTGATAAGATTTTCAAGTTGTTGTGCGACTTTGGCTTGTTTGTTTGGATACAGATGACTATAAGTATTTAAGGTTTGAAAGAATTGTAGAGCAGATGAAACAGGCACAGGGGATCACGGAACAGTTAAAGGCAGAAAATCAGATGGAATGGGTAGCGAGAATGAACAATATATAATCGTGTGCAAGGGAGATTGTGGATACAGAGATGGTTTATCAATAATGGAAATAAAATGAAGGAGAAAAGGCGGCAGTTTAGAAAGGCTGTTGCCTTTTAGGAATTGTTGTTTATTTGTTGTTTTTTATAAGCTATACTATAAGGAAAAGATAACATTAGAGCCAGAGGTGAAATTTATGAACTATAAAATTTTAATGGTTGATGATGATAGAGAATTGCTAAAAATGCTGAATCAATACTTTACATTGAAGAATTATACGGTAATGATTGCAGAAAATGGCATAGAAGCAATGGAAAAGATAAGTGCAAATCCCGATATTATTTTATTGGACGTAAATATGCCGGGAATGGACGGAATTGAAGTGTGCAGAAGAATCAGAGATATGGTTTCCTGTCCGATTATTTTTTTGACTGCAAAAGTAGAAGAACAGGATCGAGTAATGGGATTGTTGTCTGGTGGTGATGATTATGTTTTAAAACCATTTAGTTTGAAAGAATTAGATGCTAGAATTATTGCCCATTTGAAACGTGAAGAACGTTTACATAGGAAAAAAGAACAAAGGTTTTATGGAGAATTAGTGATTGACTATGCCAGTAAATGTGTACATATTAAAGGGAATGCTTTAGAGCTTACGAAATTAGAGTATGAGATCATAGAATTTTTGTCTATGAACCCTGAAATGGTATTTGATAAAGAACGAATCTATGAGAAGATTGGCGGATATGATGCAGAAGGGGACAGCCGGGTGGTTACGGAGTTGATTCGCAGAATCCGCAAGAAAATGAAAATGTATTCGGAACACGAATATATTGCAACGGTATGGGGGAGGGGATATAAATGGGCAAAATAAAAAATCTTTCGTTAAGGAAAACCATTGTTTTGTATATGATAATTAGTTTAATAATTAGTTTTTATCTTTCAGCACTAATTATGCGAATAGCAAGCACAGTACAAAACAACATTTGGTGGAATTATGTAGACCAAGAAGAATATTTTGAAATGGCTGAAGGGGATGGTAGAAGGTATTTGCCAGATGTTCCGAGACCACATTCTTATGAAATGAAAGAATTTGATTATCATGTATCGGAAATATGTGATTTTCTTCAGACATTTACAGTGCTTATCGTATCTGTTGCAGGGAGTATTATAGCGGTATTTCTTTTTTATAAGCATAAACTGAAATGCCCTATCGAAGAATTAGAACTGGCTTCCCGACAAGTTGGTCGAAATAATTTAGATTTCCATATCACTTATGAAAATGAAGATGAGATGGGCGGATTGTGCAAAGAGTTTGAACGAATGAGAGGACAGCTGGCAGAGAATAATCAACAGTTATGGAAAATGCTTGAGGAAGAAAAGGCTTTGCGGGCTGCCATTGCACATGATATACGTTCTCCGCTCTCTGTGCTGGAGGGGTATCAGGAAATGCTTTCAGAATATCTTCCGAAGAAAGAGATAAATATGGAGCAAGCCTTAGAAATGGTAAATGAAAGCAAAAAACAGATTGAACGTATGGATATCTTTGTGGAAACTATGCGAAAGATGAGCAGTTTAGATACAAGGGAGTTAGTAGCAGAAGAAATTACCAGTAAACAGGTAGAAATAGACGTACGGGCAGAGATGAACGTGTTTAGGAAAAAATTTGGAAAGCTATATGAATTAGAATGTTCGGAAACAGAAGAAAAATTTTCAGGAGATAAGGAAGTGATTTTAGAGGTTATAGAAAACCTTTTGTCAAATGCCTTTCGTTACGCCAAGACAAAAGTGGAAATGGAAGTGTTTCTTACCTGTTCTGAATTACAGATCAGAATAAAGGATGATGGAGTGGGATTTACAATAGATAAGCAAAAGGCAACAGAGCTTTTTTATCAGCAAAATGTGAAAGACAGTTTGAAACATTCAGGAATGGGCATGTATATCAGCAGATTGTATTGTGAAAAGCATGGTGGTCAGTTACTGATAGAAAATGAAAAACAGAGTGGAGCTGTAATAACAGCAGTATTTCATCGGATTGCATGAGCGGTCCGATTTTTTTATGCTGTTGTCTTTTTGTTGTGATTTATATTTTATGATGTCTATAACGAAGGAAAGGAGGAATACGTATGATTGCTATTTTTAAAAGAGAGATTATGAATTATCTAAAGCGACCGTTATTTTGGGTAGGTGTTCTGCTTGTGATTTATGGTGTGTTTAATGCGACAAGTCCATATTTAACCACACATTATCTTACAACGGGGGAGAAAATCATCAATGATCAGTCCAACACTTCGGTTGAAGGAGAAGTGTATGAGGGCTATATTCCAGCCACGCCTGAAAAGCACAGAGAGGTATGGCATGAAAAGGTAAAAATAAAATTAACGGATGTGTTTGGATTGACGGATTCAGAAGCACAGAATGTCATTGAAAAGCTGGAAAGCATGAATTTAAAAGAGGCCTATGCGTATTTGGAGCAGGAATATGACTGGTACGGGGCAAGGTATTTATACGAGGACAGTACGTATTATAAGGGAACGGCAGAAGAAATCAACGCATATCTAGATAAAAAATTGGAAGATAAGACATTTTCTTTTTATTACGCAAGAAAATTTGCTGATTTTGCGGGTCTGTATATGGTGTTTTTTGCAATTATTATGTTGGCGGTTTTATTTTTACAAGATACAAAAAAGCATACTTATGAATTGTTGCATACAAAGCCTGTGACTGCCGGGAAGTATGTAATGGGAAAAGTGAGTGCAGGATTTACAATTTGTTTGCTTGTGCTAACTATTTTGAATATACTGTTTTGGGTATTGTGCCGCATCTATACAAAGGATAGTGGATTTGAAGTGCGACTATGGGATTTTGTGGCTTCTACGGTACTTTATATATTGCCTAATATGCTGATGATTGTGAGTATATATACATTGATTTCACTCATATTTAAAAATCCACTTCCGGGTGTACCACTTTTGATTCTTTATATGGTGTATTCCAATTTGGGCGGAACTAATGCAGAGGGAGTTTACGGATATTGGGGCAAACCTTTGGCAATCATGGTACGATTTCCGGGGCAGCTTTTTGATACGACACCGCCCCCGATGGCGCTCTTAAATCAAAGTTTTCTTATTATTGTATCGGTAGTAATTATACTGATTTCGATACAGATTTGGAAGCGGAGGCGAATATAAATGAAGAAGGAAATGAAGATTGTTCTGCCATTTTATAAAATTGCTTATGCAGTATCCTTTGTTGTAATTTTAAGTGTGATTCGTGCAGTTGTTTTCACGTATGAAATAGGACTATCCATAGAGCCGCCTTTTGCGATATTGACTGCTGTTTTTTGTGCAGATACTTATGTGCAGGAAATTACAAGCAACCGTTCCGAAGTTCAGAGACTGTATCAGATAAAAAAGAGAATCTATTCTATTATACAGAGACTGATGATACAGGGAACTTTTTTGCTGCTGCTCGCTGTTCTTGGATATGGATTGTTTTTTGCGTTTCAGAAACCAATTACACATCCAGTAACAGAAAGTGAAATACTTCAGTTTATTACCTGTTTTGGGGCGATTGTAGTAACTATTTTCTTTTGGGGAATATTGGCTAATACATTGTCTATGCTTTTTCGCAATATGTGGATGGGAATTGGAAGCAGTCTTTTGATATGGGTAGCAACAAATTCCACAGGTGGAGATAAACTTTTTGGAGCATGGAATCTGTTTTCTTATTCTTTTAGAGATATAGAAAATACTGCCGATATTACATGGCTGTATGGGAAAGGCTTGTGTATTTGTATCGGACTGATTTTGTTACTGGCATTGCCGAAGATCGTAAGAAAGAGAGGGTAAATTTATGAGTATTCATATTGAGGATTTAACGGTAAGATTTAAGAATAGTGTCACAGCAATCGACCATGCAGATTTAGATATACCAAATGGGATATTTGGACTATTGGGAGAAAATGGAGCGGGAAAGACAACTTTGATGAGAGTTTTGACCACTGTGCTTAAACCTACAAACGGAATGGTTACATTAGACGGAATTTTGTATAGCGAAGGAAACTATGAAAAAATCCAAAGAAAGATAGGGTATTTACCACAGGAAATTGAACTGTATCCTAATTTGACGGTTCAGGAGTGTTTGGAGTATATGGGAGATCTGGCAGGTGTTCCGAAAGCAGAATGTAGAAAGCGGATAGATTATTATTTGAAAAAGACCAGTCTTATAGAACATCGTAAGAAGAAAATGAAGCAGTTATCAGGCGGTATGAAGCGACGGGTAGGATTGGTGCAGGCGCTTTTAAATGAACCGGAATTTTTAATTGTGGATGAGCCAACTACCGGTTTAGATCCGGAGGAACGTATTCGCATCCGCAATTTGTTAGTAGATTTTTCTGAAAACAGAACGGTTTTGTTTTCAACTCATGTGGTAGAAGACTTAGCTGCCACCTGCAATCAGCTTGCAATTATGCATAAAGGTCGATTTCTGTATGCGGGTTCTATGAAGAATTTGACAGAAGAAGCACAGGGGAAAATCTGGATTTGCAAAGTACCTGATGAGAGAAAAGCAAGAGAAGTGGAACAGAAGTATCGTATTACATCTAAACAGTATGTTGAGGGGGGATTGCAGTTAAGAGTGATTTCTGAAATACAGCCAGAATTGGAGTGTATGTCAATTCCTGCAACGTTGGAAGATGCTTATATTTATGTGACGAATCAATACGAGTAGATAAAGCACCATCTGATGCTTTACTACCAGTTGCACGTTGTTCGCTTTGAATATTTGTGGAGAAAAAGTATGTATTATTTTGGCTTTCTATAAAACCTATAAACCAGCCATTTATATCCTGCCCGTTCACTCGTCCGGTTCCGGTTTTTCCATAAATTCTCCATTTTCAGAGGCGGTAAGATGGATGGAATTTTTGACGGCATGAATATTAGCAGGAGTAAAGTTGAAGTTGTTTCGATATAAATTTTTCAAAAGTTCAACTTGTTCTACTGGTGAAATCTTTAAGGATGACTGCATCCAGTAGGAAGAGAAATCTCCGGATATATTTTTATTGCCATATCCTATTTGCTGAAGGTATGAATTTATAGTGGAAGATCCGAGCTGCTTGTCGATTGATTCAAAATACCAGTTTGTATATATCTTTTAAAAGGTATATGATTAAGAAAAACGGCAGGAGGTATCTGAATGAAATCACATAAATATTGGTCTATCGGTGCACTGATTACAATGCTTGGAACTTTTTATACAGGTTATAAGGGATCAAAAGAAGGCCATAAGTACTTTGCAGCAAGTTCTTTGCTTTGCATGATTATGGCTATTTATACAGGACACAAGATGATTTCTGGTAAAAGTAGGAAGAAAAAAGAAGTTTCAGTAGAGAGTGTTGAAGATTAAAAAACAAAATATTTTAATAAATAACGCCGGTGCGGGATTTTGATATGTACCCAGAATCCTGGACACATATTTATATGAACTAGGCTGAACACATGGATGCTATTCTGTATTGCACAGGTGGCATCCATTTTGTTTTTGCCTGAATTCTTCTATTATTGTAGTAATCTATATATTCTTCAACTGCTTTTGAAAATTCTTCAAAAGAAGAATAATCTTTCTCATAGCCATAATACATTTCATTTTTTAATCTTCCAAAAAATGTTTCCATAATACAATTATCATAGCAATTGCCTTTTCGTGACATGGATTGGATAATTCCATGTTCCTGTAAAGCGTTTCTGTAATAGGCATGCTGATATTGCCAACCTTGATCTGAATGAAATATTAAACCTTCAACAGAAGGGAATTTTTCAAATGCTTTATTTAACATTCTTTCTATCTGCTTAAAATTAGGACTCATAGATAGATCATATGAAATAATTTCATTTGTATTCATATCTAGCACTGGCGATATATAACACTTTCCCCATGAAAAATTGAACTGAGATACATCTGTTGTCCATTTCTGTAATGGGGCAGTTGTACTAAAATCTCTATCTATTATGTTATCAGCAATCTTTCCTACTTCGCCCTTGTAAGAATGATATTTTTCCTTTGGTCGTTTGCCGATTAATCCGGCTTTATGCATAAGGCGTTGAACACGCTTATGATTCACCTGGTACCCGCGGTTTATTAATTCTTGATGAACTCTTCTTACTCCATATCTGCATTTGTTCACTTCAAAAATTTTTGATATTTCTTCCAGTAATACTCGATTGCGTTCCGCAACAGCATCTTTCTTACTAATTTCAAAATAATAAGTAGATTTAGCCATATGCATCGCTTTAATAAGATGCTTTAGTTGGTATCCCTTTTCTCTAAGTTCTTTGATAATTGCTGCTTTTTCGCCTTGAGTTGCGCAGCCCATTTTTCTTGCCTCAAGGCGATCCTTTTTTTTATTACTTCGTTCTCAGCTTTTATATATTCGTTTTCTGCTCTCAAGCGAATAAGTTCTTCACGTTCAGATTCAGTAAGTGGATTTGGATTAGTTGATTTTTTCATATCGGAAATCTGTGGCGGACGCCCCTTTCTATTTTCTACTAATCCATTATATCCAATAGTTTTGTATTTTTGAACCCATTGATAAAGCATTCCAGGATTAATACCAGCTTTTAATGCAACATCCGTTCTTGATTTACCTGCAATAACTTGTGATACTAACGCTAGTTTTTCTTCAGGAGACCAAACTTTGTTAAAAACCTTATGTTTTAATACTTCCGGCCCATTTGAATCAACCATACGTGCCCATTCTCTTACATTTTTCTTAAATCTTTCATCTGTTGTACCATTTGGTGTATCTGGATAAATCCCAGATTTATACAAATCAACACATAATAATTTGAATTCGTAACTATAACGCATAAAAATACCCTCCTTACTGGTTTGTCCAGTAAAGAGGGTACATATCATTTTGATATCCAGTACCGGCGTTATTGATTCCACAGGGGCTTGGGGGTGTAGCCACCAAATATACTATTCGTTTTCTGCTTCGGCAAGTTTGTTAAGGATCCACTCCCTATTGATAACTATTTCATCATCATCGCGGAGATCCTTGAAATCATTGCAGTGTGAAGAAGCAAATTCATACATATTGTCAATGTCAACTGCACCAGTAATCTCACCCTTATTAATGATTACAAGAATATTTGTTCCGTCGTCGTCGACAGCAAAGCGCAGTTCATCAAATTCTATATCGGGATCATTTTTGAGAATAGAATCTGTCGCAAGTAATTTAACAAGTTCCATTACCCTGTCATCTTTACCTGCATCAAAGATCTGGATCTTTTCAACGAGCTGATTTGCTGATGTCACAATCCGGTATAAGTACTTTTCGGTACGATAATCAGCCAAAGCATTTTTTTCATAAAATATTTCATATGTCTTCTTTACTTCTGATTCAGGAACCAGATAAATCATGACAAGATCTTCCATCTGGTGATAGAGTGTGGAGTAGTTTAAACGAAAGGTCTCTCCACAGCTCGGGCAGGTATAAAGGAAAATAGATTGATTAAGTACCTTCTCTTTCATTTCAGGATCCAGTGCAGTATTAATACTGTCCCAGAGCTCAAAATCTCCCTCATGATGGCAGGAAGGACAAGTTACCTTTTCTATATGATGTCTTGACATAAATGATCCTCCTTTCAGTGAGATAAATCTATAGTTTTTCTATTGTAGAATAATCTTATCCGCTATTATTTCGCCAGGAAATTACTCTGTATCTCCATCGGCATATGATAAGCCTGGCCTCGTTTTGTCAGGCTGTATAGTTTAAAGCTCATGAGTTCCGGAGTCGCATTCAAAGAGCTGCAGAGTCCGAAATAATCCAGGTCTTCGTTCTGAACCATATCTTCGATCTCCTCATCATTAATCAGAAGATCGGCAGCAAACAGATTGGCCTGGTATTCTGTATTATCCGTCATATTGTAGAGTGTATCATCTTGCATACCTGGGTTGGATTTATCTTTATGGTAATTGTGTTAGTAGTTGTAATGCAGATATTTGAAAAGGTGAAAGAACAGCTGCTTAAATGGACAATTGATTAAAATTAAATGAAGATGAAAATATAGGGAAGTTGTGGTATATGGATGTGTATCACAGCTTCCCTTTTTTAACAAAAGCTAAATGCGTTTCATAAGTTACACTGCAATGTCCGGTGTCCAGTAGATATTATTTATCAATCTCACTCAGTGCAGCTTCATCAGCAACGATTGTTACATCATTATGTAACTGAAGGATGGAAGCCGGTACTTCCGGAGTGATTGCTCCATAGAGTACTTGCCTGTTGGGTGTATGTGCAGAAATATGTGAAACAGAAAACTCTGGACGAAATGCTGCAAGAATTGCCAGATGTAGGCCAATTTATCATTGCTATTGGATAGCTGGTTTGAAAGACTGATGGCGGAAGAATAGATGCTGTGATAGAATGAAGAAAAATGATAAGTTAACCTATTGTGCTACTTCAAATAGATTATGTGAAAACCTGTAAAACCGCAAAGAATCCTTACAGATATTAAAAAATAAAATTTTTAGAATATCAATTTTTTGATTTTTCCAAGTTCACAGGTTTCACCGAAAATACTATTCAATGCAATACAGAGATTGTATGCCAGTACTTTATTAACCAGACGGGTACATAACCCCTGAAAGCTTTTGGCTAACACTCTTTCTGCATTTAACTGACCACTCAATTGAGAGAATACGGTTTCTACCCGCCTTCTCAGTTTGAATATTAACTGACGTACGGATTTCGGCCAATTTTCCTTACTGTTGGAACGTTTCAGAGCAAAAAGACAGATATTTTTTTCCTGCATTTCCTGTTTCATGTTTTTTCCAACATAGCCTTTATCCGCTAAAATTGTAACATTAGACCAATGGTCTGCCAGATCACGTAATCCTTCACGATCATCTGTAGATGCCGGTGTGATCTCAAATGATGCAATGTATCCTTCTAATGTAATTAATGCATGTACTTTATATCCATAATAGGTTTCTTTTTTGGAAGGACATTTTCCATAATCAGCACCATGGCCACGAAATGCTTTACAATATCGTGCACGTCCAAATTTACAGACTGCAAGTGGAAAACTATCGACGATGTAATAGGAACTGACTGGAATTGGGAATACGGAAATCATTTTTTGTCGTAACAATTCTGTTGTCTGCATCAGGGCGCGTCTCGTTCTGTTAAAACGACTTCTGCTGCAAAGCTGCGGAAAAAGATGCCTGTAGTTTCGTTTCACAAAAGAAAACCATGCATTCTCAGAATCAACGCCTGCCAATTCTCCGCAGAGACTGATAGTAATGATTTCTGAGTCAGATAATTTTGCATTCAGGATATGCCGTCGTCTGGTAACTTCTGGAGGTGCAAACTGATGATACAATTCGTCAATAATAACGTAAGCAGTTAAAATAAAGTCTTCAAAAGTTGCAATAACAGTGGTATTATTATCTTGGAACTTCAACATAATGATGCCTCCTTTCGTTGTATTCCCTACAAAAAGGATAGCATATTTTGTTGAAGTTTCTTTATATTTTATTTTATCTAGCACAACAAGTTAATTTAATAAGGACATCTACCTTTATGTTTGTAATATCTCTCTCATATTTACTGAATGCTTGCTGGGTGACCCCAATTTCATTAGCCACAATTTCTTGAATAACGTGTCTACTTTCCCGGACTTCTTTAATTCGACTCGCCATAGCGCAATACTCCTTTTATACTGTTTACTTATATGCTACCTTAATTTGCAAGTCGTAATACAAATTATAGAAGTATTTCAATACAACGTATTGTTGTGTTCGTATAAACTAAAAGCGGCAGCGTATTAATACGCTGCTCGCCCTTTTTAATCGTGTAGCCATATGAACTGTGAATTTTCTGAATATATGACATCATAGATAATATCTGACATTTCATCTTCCGAAGCAGTTACATTGTTATCGCCAATATTTCTCCCCACTTCGTTATTATGTAAATCCATTTCTTTATGTGCAGATTTTGGATATCCATCTGATCCATTTCCTGCCACATCTATATCTTCATGAGCAGTAGCAAATAATTTTGCCTTCTGTTTTCCAATCAGAACTGTCATTTCAGCATTCCATATTCCATGCCGAAATGCATCGCTCCGATCCCCTAAGCCATTATATCCAAATTTGATTTCCGTCTGTGATGTCGCAATATTTTTGTCTTGATTAACTTTTAAAGCATCAAACGGATATCGAATACATAATATTTTTTCCGAATATGTCAGCGCATTCCATATATCAGAAATACCACGAGCTTTGTTCAGATTTTGCTGATCCATTCTCGCTATAATTGTGTCCTCCGTATATTCTGGATGATTTTTTTTCAAAGTCACTATATTGTTAATTATTTCCTCAAACTCTGCTTCATCTGCTGCTTCCAGATCACTTCCGGCATTCTCCTGTGCTGCTTGCGCATGAGTTAAAAATGATGAGCATATTACTAAAGTGAATAATAATCCTATGAACACTAATTTCTTTTTAAGAATAATCCATCTCCTTCGTCTTAGTCAAATTTCTCTCATATTCGTAACGCAACATTTCAGCTTTATCAGTTTTTTCCCAGGGCAGATCTAAATCATTTCTACCAAAATGACCATATGCCGCCGTCTGCTTATAAATAGGTCTTTGCAAATCAAGCATATCGATTATCCCGGCTGGTCTTAAATCAAATTTTTTGCGTACTAATTCAGTCAATAAAGTATCTGAAATTTTACCAGTTCCAAAAGTATCAATTTGAATAGATGTTGGCTGCGCTACTCCAATAGCATAAGAAAGTTGTACTTCACATCTTCTGGCAAGTTTTGCTGCCACTATATTTTTCGCAACATAACGCGCTGCATATGCCGCTGAACGATCAACTTTTGTACAATCTTTTCCTGAAAAAGCACCGCCGCCATGTCTTGCATATCCACCATATGTATCAACAATAATTTTTCTTCCGGTAAGACCACTGTCCCCTTGTGGTCCTCCGATAACAAAGCGACCTGTCGGATTAATAAATATTTTGGTATTCTCATCAACCATCGCAGGAGGAAGAATGGGTTCAAGAACATACTTTTTAATATCATTATGAATTTGCTCTTGTGAAACTTCTGGTGTGTGTTGTGCAGATATAACAACAGCTTCCAATCGAAATGGTTCGTTTTTATCATCATATTCTACGCTTACCTGCGTTTTTCCATCAGGTCTCAAATATTTAAGTGTGCCATTCTTTCTCACTTCTGTAAGCCGACTAGCTAATTTATGTGCCAACGCAATAGGATATGGCATATATGTATCAGTTTCATCAGTAGCATATCCAAACATCATGCCTTGATCCCCAGCTCCAATTTCTCTATTTATATTGTTATCCGTTCCACTTTTTTTGGCTTCAAGGGCCATATTGACTCCCATAGCAATATCAGCAGATTGCTCATCAACCATAGTTATGATTCCACACGTATCTGCATCAAACCCACTCATTTCTCCTGTATATCCGATTTCACGTACAGTATTACGAATAATCTTAGGAATGTCCACATATGCTTTACTTGTAATTTCTCCCATAACTATTATAATTCCTGTAGTTGTGGAAGTCTCACAAGCTACACGACTTAACGGATCACCCTTTAACAATTCATCCAAAATAGCATCTGATATAATATCACACATTTTATCCGGATGTCCTTCTGTTACCGATTCTGAAGTAAAAACTCTTTTCTCCATACCCTTCTTCCTTTCTACTACAATTTATTAATTACTATTTCTCTTAATTTAGCATAGATTATAACAAATCATTTTATAATGTCATAAAAACGAGCAGTAATGTTATTATTTCTATTTCAAGTAATTGTCTAAATATTCTGGCTTATTTGTTTGAATATAATCATAAATATATAATGTGATTTCGGCCATGTACTGCCGCATAATACATATAAATTTTTGATTAGCTTTAATACTGTCTTGCATTTCGGCAAAACATTTGCCTCCGCAAATGTATCGAGCCCAACAATTTGCACACTCTTCAGATTTTCCAAACTTCTCTCTCATTTTTATGAGTCTATTTTCATCCATTCCTGTATATATATTTCCCAGTTCATATTCATCATACATTAATACATCACAGGGATAAATATTCCCTTCAGGAGAAAAAGCATACAAACCATCTAACACATTGCATTTTCTTGTTCTTGGTATTCTATTATGAATCCGTTTTATATCATCTGTAAGAGGATGACAATTTATTATTTTGTTTTTATCAATGCATTCTATAATGTATCGGGATAGTATCTCTAACTGCTCCTTTATTATCGCAATATCTGTTTCGGCAAATAGAAATTCTGCCACTTCAGACTTAACAAAATCCAAATGCACATGATAGAATCCTTCTTCATAAAAACTTATAGCAGTTTGTGCAAAATTTTTATTAAATGGAGTAATTGTAATATGTGCTGCTCTCTTCTTTTGTTGACTTAAAAGTAATTGCTTTTTTCCCTGAAGTATTTCATATTGAGACTGTCTACCATTTGCCATGCATCTCAAATAGTCATTAATGTTTTTATCACAACTATCTTGACTAATCATCGCCATTACATTATACGAATCTAATAACTGCAAATTTGAAGCATCAAATAATGTACCATTTGTTGTTGTAGCAAATCTAACGCTAATATTTTTCTCCAAAGCTTTTTTCTTGCAATAGTGCAAAATACATTCAAACACTGGCATATTTAGCATAGGTTCCCCACCAATTATAACAACAGAAAGCAAATTACCCTCTATATGTTCAAAAACATAGTCAATAACTCGTTTAGCTTGCTTTTCATCCATGACACTATTCTTATGATGGCTTCCTCCATCTGCGAAGCAATATTTGCACCTCATATTACATGCATTTATCATATTTATTTGAATACTATTTATAAAATCATCAAATGGCTTTGATTGTTCCAAACATTTCCGAGTATTTTTTTCAATATTAATTAATTGCTTCACATTATGGGGAATACTTTTTTGATCCGCATGCTCAAAAGCAAATTTAACCATCTCTTCAATATCTTTATTGCTTTCAAATAAAATCATTGATGAAGGCAAAAATATAAAACTCTTCCCCCAAATTTTAAACGTTTTGTAAAATCCACTCATAAATTTCCCTCCAATTCTAAACTAAATCTATCGGCAACCGCCCCATTATAGAAAAGATATCTTCTTTGCTTTTCAATATTCTTTCATTTCCCAAAACACAAAGACAGTTTTGATTTATAACACATTCTATCTGACTAACAAAACAATCAAAATCTTTCTTTGTAGCAGCCATAATTGTATTAATCTGTTTTTCAATATAGCTCCAGGTTACATTCTTCAGATATTTGATCGTCTTATTGTCACATGAATTATTTAGTACAAAATCTTTCAGATATTTTTTCACTGCCTCCCTTTTAAGACTATCAATATCCTCTTCCCGAATCACTAACGAATTTAAAAACGCAGGTAATTCTTTAATTCTTTCTATAAATACTTCCAATCCAGGATCATTGATAGATTCAAAAAGCAATGTTCCATCAGCATAATGACGCATAAAAGAACTATAAGCTCCTGTTTCAAATCGTAATCTTTTTCTAAAGTATTCAACATTTATCAAATATGAAAACAGAACAACAAGTCCAGTATCAGCGTATCCCAACCGTTTATAATTGGCTCCAATAGCTATATATTGATTAGGTAAGGGAATGGAAAATCCTTCTCTTTTGTCTAATAATGCTAAATTTTTTAAATTATCACATGGTTTAGGAAAATGATCTGGCTCGCTAAGAAAACTCATTATCTCATTTTCTATTTTTGAATCCGAATATACACTCAATTGCGCCGGCAAAGAAAAAATATCACAGAAATGCTCTATTTTATCGCCTATATATTCAACCAATTTCTTCTCACTACCAATAGTTTCATACATAAATATTCCCAAAGTAGCCTCTTCAATAAGACCAGACATAGAGCATGTTGCTTTAAACCGTCTTCTTAACAAAGTATCTGGTTCAGAATAAATCTGTCTCTCCAGCGCTCTATAGTGCGTATTTAGAACATCTATTATCGCATTTTCAACATTAGTTTTATGTGTAAAAATATTTTTGATAAAATTAAGCAGCTTAATCTCATTTCCACTTAAGATTTTCCCTACAAGAAGTAATTTTACTTTCACATTATCCGGATTAAAATTATTCTCACACCCTATAATATGCATATTAAAAATGCCACCACTATTCTTGATATAACCATATTCTTTAGTTTCTAAGGCCATTTTCAATATAGCTTTTACTGCAAAATGCAATTTTGAAATATCGCTATTACTGTTAATTAGAGAATTAACATCATAATAAAAATATAAATATGTAAATCCATCATGCTTGTCATTCGGATATAACCGCAAATCTTTATTTTTGTAACATAGTTCTATTTTTTCACCCATCCATATTCTTTTTGCCTGCTCAATGAAACTTTTATTGTCGCTGCATAATGTATTATGTATCTCAGCGACTCTATTTTCACTTTTTATTGGAGGCAATGAATTTTTAGCAAAAATATCTTTATTCCCCTTAGATACAATATTTTTTTCTGGCGTAATTAATGCAATACTGCACTTCCCTTGTAAAAAATTTGTATTTTGACATAGAACCTCTTTATTGAAATTCAAGCTATCTATGAATTTTCCTAAATCCATATCATATATAAATATCTCTGCTAACCATCTCTCCCATACATCTATCCCCCATTCAGCTCCATTCAAAGATTTATAAAATGATTGCTGTTCATCCATATTGCTAAGAATTTTCATTAAATCATCATAAAACGTAACAATATCTTCGTTTTGACATAAAGCCAAGGCAAAACCTATGTATGGACGCTCAATCCCAGTATTTAAAATGATTTTCCCCATCCCATCGTAGGCCTTCAATTTTTTATGAAAAACAATATTATTCAAGCTATTATACAATAGATATTTTTGTATTGTATCTGGCTTATCTAGTAAAAAATTCACAGAAAACATATATCTATTTTTTAAACTGCACAAAGGAATTTTCACTACATTTATCCCCTGCCAAAACATCCTTTTTTCACCTATTCCTAAGCCAGCATCTTCTGGTTTAAAATCCACATACTCTTTAATAATACTCAAATTAAATTTCGATATAATTCTTTCTATTCCTTCCAAATACGTTTCTAACTCCTCATTTGCAGAAACCACTAAATAACTATTAGAAAGTCGATAATATTTTCTATGATAATTTAATGTCTCTTCAAGTGACAGTTTACTAATTTCATCAGGGGTCCCACCTGCAATATAACTGCTTACTCCCAACGAAAAAGGAATTACTCTATTTAACAACATATCTGGTCTGTTCAATGTCTGATTCATCTCATTAAAAACAACACCATTAACTTGGTTATTCTCGTTAATTTCTTTTCTACACGCCTCTATATAAAAAATATTTGGTCTATTATATACACTAGGCTGATAAACGCAATATAAAGTCCTTTCTAATAAAAAATCAGATATTATTTTATCTTTACATCTGCATTCAAATACCGTTCTATCTAATAATGTATAGAAATTATAATTACAGATTGAACTCTCAATATAATTCCAGGTAATCGGATCACTTAAAATATCGTTTCCTATACAATGCTCCAACACATGACTTGTACCCCTATTACTATACACAGGTGTTTTTATGTTTAAAGAAAAACTTGACTCGCCATCTCCTGTCTTTTTTATATATAACAATTTCAGACTACTCGATACGTGTCGTACATTATATATAATTTCACCACTAATACAAACCGCAGTATTAATGATGGTCCATGTCTTATCCATGCTGATCACCTCCATACATTATACTAAACAGACTATAAAAGTACCCTTTTCTTTTTATTAACTCTTCAAATGTTCCAACTTCATTTAGCTTTCCGTCCTGGATTGCCAGAATACAATCATATTTTTTCAAATTATCCATAATAAATTTATGTGTTACAACAATTAGCGTTAACTCAGGTATTTCCAAAAGCATATTCTCAATATAAAAAGAATTTTCCATATCCAATGCAGAGGTTGCTTCATCAAGTAATAAAATCTTTGTATTTTTTATAAGTGCCCTCGCTATTGCTATCCTCTGCTTTTCTCCGCCAGAGAGAAATTCTCCATTTTCTCCTCCACTTCCATCCAAGCCAATTCTACGTATTAAGTCTTCCAAGCCTACTGTTCTTATAACTTTTTCAATATCGGCTTCGCTAATACTATCATCAAATAATGTGATATTATTTTTAATCGTATCATCAAACAGAAACACATTTTGATGAATCATAGAGACTAATTTATTTAATGACTTTGGTTCTATTGTATTTATTTCTCTTCCATCAATAGTTATACTTCCACTATAATCTTCTAAACTGCCACTTATAAGTTGCAATAATGTAGACTTCCCTCCACCACTATTTCCAACTATGACATACTTTTTATTCTTTTCAAATCTAAAGTCCAACCCATTTATTGCATTAGTCTTTCCAGTATACGAATAACAAACATCATGCAAGCATATCTCATCATAAACATTATCTATTGACTCTGCATCTATTTGTTTTTCACTTCCATCTACGCTGGTTAGTTTATTTATAATTGGTGTATTTGTTCTTATCTTATTTACATAAATCCCTATAGTATTAATAGGACTTATAATATAGTCTAGCAACTGCATTGCTGCGATTGCTGCACCAATAGTTAATTTGTTTTGTATAACCTGAATCCCAACTATTACCAAAATCACACAAATTGTAAAATAATTTATAGATGTAGACACCGCTGACAAATAGGCATTAAATCTATATGTTCTATACTTTGTGTCTTCGGCCTTTATATTTGAATTATCGAATTCAATAATAACTTTTTTCTCAAGATTAAAACTTTTTATAATTTCAATTCCCGAAAATATATCCTTGATCTTTACAGTAAATGTACTCAAACATTTTGAATACTCTTCTTTAAGAATCTTAAGTTTTTTACCAAACACAATCGGTACTATCAATACAATTATCCCTATTCCTATTGATATAACAAACAAACTTCCATTAAGAAAGGTAATACTAATACATCCCAAAACAAAATTAAATATTATCGTAAGCAATGAAAAAATACTCTCTAAATATTCTTTTTCTATAATGTTAGAATCATTAGTAATGTTCGATATATACTCTGCTACATTCTTTGATCTAAACTTTCTCGCATTATTTGAAATAAGCCCAATAAACAAATCCCGTTTAAGTTGCACCATGATATTTCTTATACATTTTCGTACAATCACGGTATTAAAGCATTTTGCTACAGCATATACTATCATGAAAATCAAACATCTCAATCCAATACTCAATAAATTGTTGATGTCTCCAGCGGTTGATGCATTTATGATAAATTGTAATACAAAAGCTACTCCGACATCTAAACAAGATGAAATAAAAGTAGCAAAAATTGAAATTATGAATATACCCTTATTGAAAATAAAATATTTTTTCACAGCACAGTATTCCCTTCTCTACCAGATAATAAATAAACGATAATAATCCCTAACACAACTAATATGCATCCCAAATAGGGATAGGATAAATTATCGTTTATTCCTCATTTCATCTTTCCTTAATGCACGGTCCTTTCAATGGCTCATTGTACAACTTTTCAAAAATGTCTTTGTTATTAAGGTAAAGTTTTGTATAAAGATAAATCGCTGCTTCAATCTGTACCTTTTTTTCCTCACAAACTAAGGGATTCGCCACATCAATATCTCTGTTATATATTTGATTGGCATATGCACATCCCCCACTGCAAATCCTTTTCGCCCAACAAGACCGACATTCTGCGTTGTCCATTAAATATTTCTTAGGTTTAGCAATAAATTTTTGCCATTGTACCCCCGAATAAATGTCTCCCATACAAAAATCCTTCATGCCAACCATCTTTCCACATTTATAAATTTCACCTTCCGGAGTAACATGAATTGTGAACGGGTTAAGGAAGGAGCATTCATTTTTGACGAAATTATTATGAAGCCGATATCCTATGTCAATGAAGTTGATTATTCTTCCCGGTCTGCCATATATCAAGTTCTCATACATGAGATCTGCTAAATCAAATAATTGTTTTCTTAGTTCAGCAATATCCTGATATGCGATTGTCATTTTTTCATCATTTGTTAAAGCAAAAATATATACAACATCTGTAAATCCAGCATCCCATAAATCACAAACAGACTGTTTCAATTTATCAACATCTTCATGAATCAAGGTAATCTTAGCTACTAATCTGTCATAATGATTTCTTAATTTTTTTGCACTCTCTACAACCATGTTATATGAGCCGTTTCCTGTTCTTAATGGACGATTTTTATTTTGTATATACATTCCTCCGTCTACACTTATATCTGGCTGCATCTTATATTTCAAGAATATCTGGATCAACTCATCATTTATAAGTGTACCATTTGTTGTAATTGCATATGTAGGAATTACTCCTGTACCTTCTAGCAAACTTTCTATGTACTCGAGAGAATATAGAAAAACTTCCTTATTTAGTAAAGGCTCACCTCCAAAAAAAGTTATGCTTGTCCGTTTTCTTGATTTATCCAAATGCTCAAACCAATAATCAATGCTATCTTTTGCTATTTTTTTTGACATAAGAGCGGCTTTACTCTGAAAATGTCCATGATCTGCAAAACAATACTTACATCTCATATTGCATTCATGGCTTATATTCAGAATCAAATTTTCTAAGACATTTCCTTTGTCCCACTCCTCTTCCTGGATATCAGCACAACGAATTACCGGAATTTTCCTATTATTAAATATAATACCTCTTTCTTTAAGCTCAACTACTTCATCAAGTATGCCGTCTATTTGTGAAAAGTTATACGCCAAAGACAATTCTTTTTTTGCATCTTCTATATTATTGTATTTGCAAAAAGCGCTTATTGCATCATTAAACACACGAGATGTTTCTGACATAAAGCCCGTACTTGCATCATAAAAGAAATAATGTCCATCATTTTCACATAAAAAAGAATCATTCATTTGTTTAACTTCCATTACAGTCACCTCTCTTAAATGAAAATGCGATGAAAATCTTTTTCGTCTTCTAAATACATCTTTGCATAGAATTTCAGGCTTTCTTCCGCCAACATTTTTGCTTCCTCACAGATCAAATCATAATGTTTACTAACATCTCCCGTATAGATGGAATTTTCCTGCGCACAACCTCCACCACAAATACGTTTGGCCCAACAGTCTTTACATTCCGTTTCATCAATATACTTTCTAGTATTTTCTGAAAATTTATCCCAGTCTATCCCTTTGTTCAAACTTCCAACACAATGATTAGGATCATCCATCATTCTATGGCATTTAAATATCTCTCCAGAAGGTGTAAACATTATTGTATAGGGACTCTGAAATGAACATTCATTTTTGAGTTTATTACTATGAATAAAGCCTGCAAATTTCAGTGTATTTGTGAAAAATTGCCGTTTCTTATTTATAATGTTCTGGTAGGTAATCTCATTCAATTCCTGAATCTGTTTTCTTAAGCATTCCACATCATCTTTCATAATGCTTAAGCTTTCATCTGCAATAGTCACAAATTCATAAACAACATCAGTAAAACCAATATCCCACAAATCCATTACAGCCTGTTTCAAATACGGAACATCATCATGTGTTAATGTCATCCTGGCAGATACTTTATCATAATAATTTCTCAGCTTAGCCACATTCTTTTTAATAATTTCAAAGCTACCTTTACCTGAAGCATATGGCCGATTTCTATCTTGTATTGCCTGTCCACCGTCAATACTTATAGCAAATTGGACGTCATTTTTCATAAATAATTCAATAATTTCATCATTAAAAATGGTGCCATTTGTCGTAATGATATATTGAACTCGAATGTAATACTCTTCCAATAACTTATTAACATAATTTATAGAAAATTTGATAACCTCTAAGTTCATAAGTGGCTCTCCGCCAAAAAAAGTAACTGTTGTCATTGGTATATTTTTATTCAAATATTTAAACCAATAATCAATACTTTTTTTAGCAGTATCTACGCTCATTAACTCCCGGCTTCCCCCATAACTGCCGCCATGTCCAAAACAGTAAATACATCTCAAATTACAATCATGCGAAACATTCAGCCAAAGGTTGACCAATAGATTACCATCTTCCCAATCTTTTTGATAAGCTTCCGGTGATCTCATAACCGCTTTTTTATCTCTATCAAACAATTTTTTCTGGTTATATAATGTTTCAATATTCTGCAAACAATCGATTACTTTTTCTTCTCCATATTTTTCTCGTAAAGCATCTACAATTTTCTCTCTCGTAGAACATGGGATAAGATCCAGAACATCATTCAGCAAGCCTGTTGATTTCGTCAAAAAACCCGTATCTCCATCATACATAAAAGTATCATTTCCTACATTAACACTCTTAACATTTATACTAATTGGAAATTCCATTATTAATATTCCTCCTTCTAAAATTTTGCGCTATAATAATTACGGGGCAAAATTTGCCCCGTAACCGAATGTTCAAAAGACATTCTTTAGTGTTGTCGCATTAGCCCATGAAGCAAATGCCGTCACAGCTATCACATGTATCGCCCTTGCACTTAAGAACACAAATCTGGATACCTGCATCACCTGACTCTTCTACATCAACATTGTTGATAGGTTTGATGTTCAGTTCATTCATGAGAAGCGCCTCCTTTCCGGTGTGATATTAACCATTTGTAAAACTACAAATATGATTAATAGAAATGTGCACTTGATGCTCTGCACTCTTTCTGTGGTATATAATATCAAAAAAAACATTGCTCTTTTTCTTAATGTAACAAAATCGAGTGCCAATGTAATAATTCTACTAAGAGAATCCACCTTCCCCTACATTCAATATATTCTTCATAAAGCAACAAAAAAACAGCAGCCTTGATATCAACCAAAGCTGCCATTTACTATTTAACCATTATTTTAAAAATCACCAAACAATCAATAACAAGTGTCTCATAACTTTTCTAAAAGAATGGATTACTGTTGTAACTTAATGGTATCTACGATTGCCATTTTACCAATCTGTTTAATTGGACGTCTTATTGCAATTGCTGCTGATGCGAAGCACAGCAAGACAATGAGCAAAAGAGAAGTCACAGGAACTTGCCAGCCCGTTCCCCATTTCTCAGCAATCAAAAATTGGAACATCATCTTGTTAAGCGGCAAGCCCAAAATACATCCGACTACACAGCCCAGCATTGCATAGGTAAGAGATTCTGCGGCAATCATTTTGTAGAGCTGATTTGCTCCCATACCAATGGAGCGCATGATACCGTATTGTTTTGTCCTAGACGCTACGCTGGCGTTCATGCTGTTAAAAATATTGAATACGGTTATTAGTGCGATAATGATAAGGAATCCATAAATGAAAATGGCTCCGGTATAATAAGAACTCTGTGCCTCGGAATTTGAAAGCCTCTTATCCGAAACAGAGCTGTCGGCTGGGAACAAATTTCTGATAGCCGAAACCGTATCATCATCGCCTGTTTTGGAAAGCTGTACGTCAACTGTAGTATAGCCTAAGTCACCCGCAATATCAATGAAAGTTTGTTCAGAGCAAATCATATATCCATTACTGCCTGCACCATTCTTTGCATTGGTTGTAGCCAGGATTCCCGCTATCGTGACCTGTTTATCGTCTGCGGATGTATGAATGGTTATGGTGTCGCCAACAGCCCAAGTCATTCCATCACGATAGACTACTAAAACATTATCCGTGTTGTCCTGAACAGGCGCAATTTTCCCTTCATTCAATTCATCTTTTGCCCATTTGAATTGATTATCGTCATAGGAAATGAGCGTGATGCTTCCATCCTCACTGCCAAAGGAAACGGACAAATCCGTTTGCTCCATTCTGCCAAATACTTTATCTACGCCATCAATTCTGCCTATTTCCTCGATTACAGTTCTGGTAAATGGCGCATTTCCCATAGTGACAGATACATCTGCTGCGGAAGAAGCCAGGGCGGGCATTCCTTGATCCAGAAAAACCACCATTACCTGAAAAGACAGGAACATCATAATGCTGATAGCAAAAGAGCAAGTCATAAGAAATACGTTTTTCTTGCCGGATAGTGCGTGGAAAATTCCCATACTTGTTTCCACACGGAATAGTTTGGTGTTAGCCGCTTTTTTATTCTGTGTAAGTTGTGTATTTCCACTGATCGCGGTCACAGGTGAAACTTTAGCCGCTTTCTTTGCTGGAGATAGCGAGGCCAGAAGTACGATCAAAAAACCAACAACCGCGCCTGCAACCAAGCCAACTATACTAAACTGAAATAACGGAATCTCTGAAAAGCGATCACCACTAATGGATTTCAACAATAGGCAAGCGCACCATGTAATGATCTGTCCGGTAATCAGTCCGATAGGAACGCCTTTCATACTTTGACGCAATCCTTGCAGGATGACAAAGTGCTTTACTTGCTTTTTAGACGCTCCAAGGCATCGTAATAATCCATAGAACTGTACGCGCTCCAAAACATTTGTATTGAAGCTGGCCGCAATCATAACCGTTCCGGCAATCAGAACCAGCAGAACCAGAAAAGCAGCCACAAGATACAGCGATTGCATGGTACTATTTTCGCTTTGTCCCATTAGGCCAAGCAAAGCTGTATTTTCGGACACTTGATCATCACTTAACCCATAGGAATCTTTAATCTGCCGGATGGCCTTTTGAATATCAACGCCGCTTTTGAATTGGACACGAAAGGTTGTTCCGTCATTTGCGTTCTCGTCTGCTATCGCTCGGAAGCCGTCCTCACTTAATACCATGCCATAAACATCAGCCTTTAATAGACTTCCCATATCTTCAAGGACACCAGTAATGTGATATTGTTTTTGCGATCCATCTGGAACAACAACGGATACCGTATCGCCAATCGAAAGCCCAAGCTGCTCTAAGGCATCGTTGTTTAACAGGGCTTCATCTGGCATTACAGGATAGGCTCCATCCTGCATATTCATTTCTGAAAGCTCAGTAAACGCTGCCTCGCTTGCACCGACAAAGCTCACCGTTTTCTGGCCTATTGATCCAGTACATCCCTGATATGTCCAGCCACAGACAGCAACATCCACTCTGGCTTTCATTATTTCTGCTGTCTGCTCATCAATCCCCGTTAGGCTGATGTGGTACTCGCCATTCGTTTTGATGAAATAATTTTTTTGTGCGCGTATTGCCATATCAGCCATGCTAAAAATAGCTGTTACAAGCAGGACGGACAAAACGATACACAGGACGGAGATTCTGTTGTTTTTCCGATGTACTTTTTCATATTGGGGAACCAGTCCAAGATAACTTTTCACCGTGACGACACCCCCAAATCCTTCAGAACGCCATCTGACATACGGAAAACACGATCCGCCGCACCTGCATGGTTTTCATTGTGTGTAATCATCAAAATGGTCTGCTGATACTTGGATGACATAGATTGTAAAAGTGCGATAACCTCCTGACTGTTTTTACTGTCAAGGTTTCCAGTCGGTTCATCAGCCATAATCAATGCCGGACGAGTGACCAAAGCTCGGCCAATCGCCACACGCTGCTGCTGACCACCAGAAAGTTGGCTGGGTAAATGGTTCCGGCGCTCCGCAAGGCCCAGCACATTCAACAGCTCATTCACAAATTTGGGGTTCGGCTTCTTATAGTCCAGCAAAAGCGGAAATGTGATATTCTGCTCAACATTCAATTCTGGAATCAGATTAAATGACTGAAAAATAAAGCCGATATGCTGCCGCCTAAAAACAGTCAGCTTCTTTTCAGACATGGAAAAGATATCCTTTCCGTCAATCAGAACCTTGCCGGATGTCGCATTGTCCAGCGCGCCCACTACATTCAGCAGCGTACTTTTCCCGGAGCCGGATTCACCGACAATCGCAATAAACTCTCCCTTGTGGACGGAAAAAGAAATGTGGTTCAGTGCATGAACCTCTGTTTCGCCTGTGCCGTAGGTTTTGCACAGGTCTTTTACTTCAAGAATATTCATAATCATTACCTGCCTTTCAGGATTATATTACCCCTTGAGGCTTACAAATAGATGAAATCTATCTTACTTATTTGTAAGATTGAAAAAATTTAATATGAAAGTAGTTCCAACGTCAATTTTACTCGTCACAGAAATGGTTCCTCCATGACTTTCCACAATAGTCTTAGCAAGTGGCAATCCTAATCCAATTCCATGAACATCCTGCGAAAATTGACTCCGGTAAAAACGCTTGAATATATTATATAAATCTTCAGGATGTATGCCTTTTCCATTATCTTCTACGACTATTTGCGTAAGCAGAGGGGTCTGCTCCCATCGGACAGTGATATGCCCGCCTTCCGTAGTATGTTCTAAAGCATTTTTTACGATGTTCCCAACGGCCTCTGAAACCCAAAGGGCATCACAATGCAATATCGTATTATCATCTCCGGAAAGAACTATTGTTTTACTTTCCCTGTCGGCCCAAACCTCAAATCTTTCAAGAATATCCTGCATGAGAACCGAAATATTCTCTGGTGCTTTTTGCATTTGAATAATTCCGGCATCAAGCCTTGCTAATTTTAATAGCGTATAAACAACATCCTCGATTCGATTAATCTCCCGCAGAGATTTTTGAGAAAAGTCCATCACTGCCGCCCGATCCGTATCACTTCTACCAATAATCTCATTATACATTTTCAATGCGGACAGAGGCGTTTTTAGCTGATGTGATACATCGGAGATAATATCCTGCAAAAACTCTTTTGTCTGTTTTGCATTGTCCGCATGGGCAGAGAGGATAGCAGAAAGTTCATTTACTGCATGGAACAAGCTATACCAATCGCCAGTTTCCTCACTTTCAATGCGACTCATTGTATTACCATCTAAAAATTCTCGGATAGACTTTTCAGCACCCTTGATTGCTTTATGCTGCCTGCTTAAGTAGTAAATTACTAAGACATACACGATACCAAAAGCAAACACCATCAAGAAAAAGAGTGATATCATTGCACGGTTTCGATATGACAAAACAGAGGGAAGTAGTTTCGCGGAAAGAGTGTCATCATATCCGATAGCTTTCAGTGTGTTGCGACCTGTTTCTATATCATTCTCATTTCTCTCTGCAGTAAAAGCGGAAATTTCCAAAGCATCTGAATGGTTCAAAAGATACCCCGCCACAAAATAATCATGCTGCATCAAGTCTTTTTGATATTCCTTTGCCATCAAAGAAGAAATTCCAAGCGCCAAAATGAACGATATAACGCAAGTGATGGTTATTCCATATAACAATACTTTTGCTTCTTTTCCCAATTTATTCATAGCATAGCCTCATTCGACAACCCACTTATACCCAAATCCTCGTTCTGTCAGGAGGAATTTCGGCGTATTAGGTGTTTCCTCAATTTTGCTTCGCAGGCGTCTGATATAAACGGACAATGTATTATCATCGACATAATTTCCGTTTCCGTCCCACATACGATCTAATATCATTTCCCGTGTCAGTAGGTGATTCGGATTCTGCATAAAGAGGCATAGCAACTTATACTCAACAAGGGTAAGTTCCACCAACGCACCGCTTTTCCAGACAAGTCGCTCTGCTGTATCCACTTTAATTCCATTTGCCTCTAAAACAGAATCGGCTTTTGAAAACTGCGTTGAGCGACGAAGAATGGCTTTAATCCTTGAAATCAATTCATTAAGCTTAAATGGTTTTGTAATATAATCATCTCCACCCAAATCAAGCCCCATAACTACATTTATTTCTTCATCTGATGCTGTTAAGAAGATAATCGGAATAGTTGACTGATTCCGTACCTCTTTGCAAATATCGAAGCCACTTCCGTCCGGCAAAGTAACATCCAGTAGCAACAAATCATATTTATTCTGCCTGTAAAAAAACAGTGCCTCTTTTACAGTTCGCGCATTATCTACCAAATAGCCGCTTTTCTCTAATGTATATTTCAAGCCGTCAATAAGGCTCAAATCATCTTCAACATAAAGAATTTTTTCCATCTTTTAAAGGTCTCCCTCTTTCTGTACTACCATCAAATATGCTATACTTCTTCTAAAATTATATAATTGCAATGTATCTTCAATAAAATATTATAGTTCAGTAACTCAACCAATTCAAGCAAGAATAAAATGTGAATTCAGCACATACACCATAATAAAACGGCTAAAGACATATGCTCATTCAATAATTGGACGTACTATAATTTAAGAATCTTCAACACATATTCCCACCTTACCTTTGAACTTTCCTCTAAACACCGCCATCGGGCATTCTTTCTTCAAAACATCGTCTCGAAGCCTATCTGCTTCTCCCTGATCCAATTTCTTGCATCCACAATTTGAAAAAGAATATCCATAAAACCTCTGTGGTGTCAATCCCTTACGTCCAACAATCAAAACAGCAACTCCTCCTGATTGAATCAGTTTCATTAATTCATTTTCAGCAAAATCCCTCTCTGGAACCGGTCCTTCTCCATCAAAACCCTTTAATTCCATTCTCTCCCATACCCGTAACTTGGTTCCTTCCTGCAGTAATATTACCAGTTCCTTTTTTCCAATCTTCTCTTCAAATTCCCCGCAAACCAGATTCAAACCATCTAGCTGCTCTTGAGATAGTTCACGCTTCCGTCTTTCTTTTTCCCAATAAATCCGCTGACTGTCTGCTTCGTAGATCATCTGCAGAATCCACATACTTTTTTTACTTTCATAAGGTATTTCATCATCAAACCCCCGATATACATCCCAAAAATCCATTAGTTCCTGATACCTAGCGTTTGGTTCAATAATCTCTCCATTCTCATCGGTGCAGAAAAAATAACGAATACACTCCGCTTCCTCCTCTACACCATTCATCCGTCCACACAGTTCTTTATTACATATCTCCAACGCTATCAGTGCTGTGTTTGTGTCGTAACTTCCATTCAGTGACTGTAAAAACAATTCTGATAAATACATAATCTTTTTTCCTTCCATAAAAAATAGCCTTTCTGCAAAGGCTATTTCTAACGTAATTGTTTGATACTATTTAAGATCTTCATCATTGCTGCTTTTTCTTTGCCGGATAAGGTTCCCCACGCATTGAGCATCTCAATCTGTTCCTTTGATAAGTCCGGGAATGCCCCTTCATCAGAAAAGAATTGTGCAAGGGAAATACCAAACCCATTACAGATCTTCTCCAGTGTACCAATTGTCGGCACACTCCTCTGATTCATTAAATTTGAAAGCGAAGATTGCGACATACCTGCCTTTTTCGCTAACTCATATTGGCTCATATGCCGCTTTTCACACAGCTCATTTATCTTATTCATAATATAGTCCTTCAAATATCGGCACCTCAATTTCTATTTTTATCACCATTTTAACCTTTAACGCGAATATATATTAGTTTTATAAGCCATATATTTTAATTACTATATTGAGTAGTATTGAATCAAAAAAAATAAAGCCTTTGCTTCATTTCATCTATTATTGATTATTATTTATTGTAAATGACAATATGTATGTTCTGCTGTACCTCCTTCTATTCATATATGTATCTATATTACAGTACAAAGACACAAAAGTCCACAAAAACATATCGACAAGACCTGACAATAAGGAACCCAACCCAAAAGAAGTTAGGTTCCTGTCCAATACTACTCAGTATATTTTCTAGTATAATCCGTTTTAATTAATTTTCTGTTTTGGCAGACTTTTTAGGACTGCGTTTTATAGGCTTAGGTGCACGTTTACAACTCAGTTCTTCCGATGCCGCCTTGGCATTGACAACTTCATACACAATCTGGTCAATATCCTCTGTAGCTAGGTCGATACTATCGAGATTATAAGACCAATGGTATGGAATAGGAATCTGATTAATCTCATCAAAGTATTTATAAATCCGCTCCGACAGTTCTTCCTTGCTAGCAACACGTATACCTTGAAGCATTTGCTTTGTGAGTTTGCTGAAAAAACCTTCTACCAAGTTAAGCCAGGAACCATGAGTTGGTGTGAATACAAACTCAAACCTTCCTAAATGGTTATTTAAATATCGCTGTGTTTCCTGCGATGTATGTGCCGAATGGTTGTCAAGGATGAGACGTATTTTATCACCTTCAGGATATTTTGCATCCAACCGTGTCAGGAACTCCACAAAATCTGAACTTTTGTGGGTATCACTCACCAGTGGGATTGCCTCTCCTGTAAGAAGATCTATCGCCGCCAGTAACGATATAGTACCATAGCGGATATACTCATAATCCCGCATATAGCTGCTGCCTTTCTCTGTATTACTAATCGGCGGCAGATCTGGAGTTGTGGAGCCGATTGCTTGTATTCCCGGTTTCTCGTCATAGGATAACGTATGGACAGGGGTTCCCTCAAAAGATAGCAGATTCCTGTCTTTATCAAACTGCAGTGAAACCTGCTTATAAATTACAAGGACATCGTGCATCTTTGAATCGAAATCAGGATCCCTTCTTTCGCAGTAATATGTGACTTTAAAAGGACGGATTTTGGCATTGGCAAGAATTTTCCTGAGAGAAAATTCTGAAACATGTTCTAACCTTGGATGCCCTTCCTTCACAGCAATAGACTGTATAAAACGAGTAAAGCTGGCGGGATACCAAAATTCAGCAGAAAAACCGTAATCCAGCGGCTTCTGGCAGGCTTTATTGACTACCCATGTGATGTCATCATCGGATATTTCCTGCTTGCGACCTTTTCCTTTGCAATCGTTTAAAGCATTATCAATACCGCCAGCAAAATATTTCTGGAGACATAAGCGGACGGTAGGCACGGTTATATCAAGCTTGTCAGCAATGGCTTCATTGGTATAAGAATCACTTTTTAATAACAAAATCTTTGCCCGGATATATTTTCTGGCTTCCGTTGTTGGACATCGAAGAAGACACTCTAAAGAGCTTTTTTCATCCGTTGTAAGCTTCAGCACTTTTACTGTATTTGGCATCGTATCATTCCCCTTTCATTATGGGAATAGTATACCATACTTCAAACATAAAGGCAATTAAAATGTATTATACTAGTAAATATCCGCTAATTTAAAATCCATTCATTTACCTTTTCAATAATTTCCTTCCGCCTCTCAAAATGCAGATAATGCTCTCCATCCAGGCGTATTACTTCACTCCTACCCGTCTCTGTTATAACCTCTCTATGCAACGGTTCCCACAAATCCATAATTTCACAGTTCGAACTGGATATAAACTGTAATACCGGCAAATCTTCCGGAAATTTCATATTTCTTACAGTTTCCAGCGTTTCTTCCATATGATTCATCTCATTCATAACATCTTTATTATATATGTAGTCCATACTTAAAATCCGATACACCTCCAATTGTTTTTCAGAATATCCATACGCCAGATCCGCATAGATTGCTTTTTCCGGATGGCCGACAGATTGTAAGCGAGTAATACCAGTTATATTTTTTACTTTTTGCAAATAGGCTGACAATTTATTCAGTGCTACCATACTAATAGGAAACGGCTCCTCATCCGATTGCTTTGGCACAGAAGGGTCAATTCCGATAAAGCCTTGCACCTCTTGCGGATATACATTAGCCCAGTACAAAGAATATAGACCGGAAAGAGAATGCGCCATTAAATAATATTGATTGCAGCCAAGTTCTTTTACGCATTCATGCAGCTCTTCTACTATGGTATCAATGTTTCTCTCCGTGCCGGCCACATCAGATAGCCCATAACCAAACGGCTCTATTGTAACAACCCTATATTCTTCTGATAATTGTTCTGCCAATGGTAAAAACTCTAATACAGGTGAAGGACTGCCCCATCCTGGTAACAAGATAATCGTTGTTTCATTTTCTTCTCCTTTTATATCCACAACCATATTCTTGCCCGCCACTTCTACGGATTTTCCATACGCATCTTTAACTTTACCTGCTTCATTTCTCTTGCAGGCATAATTCCATACCACCATTACTGCCAAAATAAGAATAAGCGCCAGCAATATCCATTTTATGACTTTGAAAATAATTTTTCTCATAAAAGCCTCCATTATAAGTAAAATATAATTATATTAAAAGCTGATCGTACCGCCAGTAATCTGAAGAGTACTAGAAGACTGGTTCGTAACATAGAATCTATAATACCCTGTAGTCGAAATCGTAAACGAGGTACTATGAGAGCTGCCGGTTCCGCTATAGGTTCCGGTTTTTGTACCGCTATTATTGATATATCCCATCTGCACAGAGCCGGAAGTGCTTAACTTAACAGTAAAATTAACAGTTGTTCCGCCCAAAACATAAAACATACTTCCACTACTATCCAAAAATGATACTGTTTTTCCACTTCCTATACTTGCCTGCGGTACACCCATTCTGCTACCTTGTTGTTCATTTTCCTCTACCCATACAGTTTCTAATATTGGTATAATATACGAATTTTCTTCAGACGCTTCCACTCTGTTTGGCATCGCCATACAGAGTACCATTGCTACCCAAACAAGTATTTTCCAATTTTTCTTTCCTTCCATATCCTCTTATTCCTCCTGTGTCTTCTTTATATTTATAGAACCATTCGTTATGATAATACGGTCACTGGACGCATTCCTCAAACAGATATAGTAATTTCCTTCTTCTTCGAACAACAACTGTATATTGCTATTTATATTGTCTGTTACTTGGCACCACTTCACTCTGCCGTTATAGACATACCCCACTTCCAGGACGCCGGCCGTCTCCATTCCCTTCATGTCAACTCTCTTCTGTTGGAAATTCAGTTGTAATGAAGTATCAGTGTCTACATACCATCCACCATTATCGACACCAACAAAAATCAGCATTGCTCCATTATCAACATAACACTCCGGTATCTTATTCTCTTCATCAACAGATACCTCTACAATATACTTTGCAATAGGAATGCCATTTTCATAGAGATTTTCCGATAAAATCAAATCCGTATGTAAATCAAACTCTGCTGTATAATCAGATATTTTATCCTCATCTATATTGATTCCTACCTGTGACTGCAAAACATCCTCCTTGTTTATTCCAATCACTCCAGCGGATTGAAGTAAGGTTTTCGCTCCTGCCGAGATAACACTTAGGCCCAATACGGCTATTAAAACAGCTATACATTGTCGTTTCACTCTTTTCCTTCGTGATCTATGAATTCTTAGAAAAACAATCTCTTTAATTTTTCTACTGTCAATCACATTATTATAATTACTTTCCGCTTCAACTATCTCTGCAGCATTGTCAAACATATCACTTATTTTAATCTTCATTAACCCCATAACCCTCTTTAATAAGTATTTTTTTTAATAACTCTTTACCCCTCCGCATTCTGGTCTTCACGGTCTGCGGATTCATCTGAAATTCTCGGGCAATCTCATCCACTTTTTTATATTGATAGTAATAAGCCACAAAGATTTTCCAATCCAGCGGTTTTAATTGGTTCAATGTCTTCTTTATTATTCTCTGCTGCTCTTTTTGAAGAATTATTTGCTCTGCACTATTATCAAGTATTAAAATATCATCCGACAATTGTAAATCTTGTCCATGAATCATTCTTAATCTGTCTTTTGCTTTATTTCTGGCAATAACCGCAATATATGCCTTTATGCTGCTATACCTTTCGTAATTAATTCTTTCAGCGGTTTCCCACAACGCAATAAATGCATCTGCAACCACCTCCTCCATATCTTCCTTGGTTCCTCTTGAGCTTAATAGACTTCGAACTATAGTTGTGACATATGCATTATACCTATCAATTATTTCTTCAAATACTTTTTCATCTCTATTCTGTAATCTCTTTAGTAAACTTTTTTCATCCATTCATCCAAATCCTATCTGCCCATTTTTTATCAATATGAACCCGAACAGAATTTGGTTTCATTTTTCTCAAAATAAAATATTGGCTGTCAGAGAGAAATCTATATCTGACAGCCAGTATTTTCACATCACTTTCCCCTCCATTAAAACTGCATTTCCTCTGTTCTTTTCTTTTGGTACAATCCCTACTTTCACTAACCTCCGATAATTCTCCACTTCCTCTTCCGCAGCTCCGCCTAAAGTCACACTCATAGATTTTTCTCCTCTCAGATATTTAGGCTGTGTGCGAAAAAAATACATACCATTCAATGCGGTGCCCTCCATAACCAAACTCTCAATGGAACAATCCCTCATACTAGAATGTATCAAAATCCATGCCACAATCTCTTCATTGATACTAAGCAAGTTTTGAAAATCCACCGCCTGTTTACTTCGTTTTTTCTCTAGTTTTTTATCATCCTCAGAAGGAAGTTCTAGCAAAAATACCTCCTCCCCGATATCAGCATACAAATTGTCAGTCCCCTGATACCGGAGTATGAACCAGATCAGTCGGTGCTCACAAATAATCATAAAAATACTGCAGTCATTATTAACACAGACAGCATCCTGTCTTTTTTCACGCTACATCCGCTCCGACTATTTTTCAATTTCTATCCGCGATTCTATCTGTAACTGTATATTTTGAGCATCAAAAAAGACAGCCCCTTAGCAGCCATCTTGTTCTTCCTTATTCCGCTTCCCTATATTCACAATCCTGTTTCTCAATCTCTTCCCATGAAAGCCCCGTATAATTATGGATGCAGATGATCGATCAATCCGCTCCCCTGCTCTGTATAAAAGTTTTCCCCAGTAATCCTCATCTTGAACCCACAGGAAACATCCTCATACCATTTTCTCCAGTTCTCTGATTTTATTTTACTTATCTTTGACAATTTTCTCACTCCTTTCCAAAAAGCCGCCACAGGATTTAACATCCCATAGCGACTTGTCCTTTAATTCTTATTCTTCTTAGCATCATTTATTCACAGATGCCAAAAAATCTGCCACAATTTGTCTTGTTTCTTGGAGTTTAAATAAACCCTTATCATAGAAAAATGCCGCACCAGCATTTTCTATCTTCTCTCTATACTGCTCTTCATCATGTCCCGAAATAACAATTACCGGGCATCCCATCCCATACTCTTTAATATAACTCATTAAATCTATAACTGTTCCATCATACATTTGATAATCCGAACATATCAAATCTGGTCTTTTATCCTCTTCTTTCAGTATGCGCAATGCCTCTTTTACTCCATATGCTGTATAAATTTTACGTTCCTTATTTCCTAATGCTATTTCCATGCCATGAGCAAAAGCTGAGTCATTATCTACTATTAAAATTCTCTGCATACTTCTTCCCTTTCATCTATGTTCCCTTCTAATATGAATATATATCACTGTATCTAATACTTGTCTTGAACAAGGCAGTTTTAAATAATCGTCTGCTCCTGAATACAACATATTTATTGAGTATTTTTCATCATTTTTACCCAATACGACTATCGGAATGTCAGCAAGTTTTCTACATTCTTGCAATAATAACACATCGTTTTTTACCGAACCACTAGCAGCTATAAGAACTATATCGTTTTTCTCAATCCCCTTTATTTGCTCCGATGAAAAAATATCAACCTGATATTTACTCGAAGTGATAAAATCTTTTCCACCTAAACCATATCCACTTTGCTCTAAAATTTTCAAAGCGCCGATAAAGGAAATTTTCATTTTATTATTTACTTTACCTAAGGCATTTTCATATTCCTGATTGTGTATGAAATACCTATTCATTTCCCCTCTCCTCCTTTTCCTTTACGTACAAATGATATATATATGCTTCTTCCAAAGACGGAGCACATTTCTTACATGGAATCGGTGGCAAATCCGGACTTACAAAACGGACCTCTATCGTATCTGCTTTGTATATTTTCGAAGCAACTCTATAAGTCTTTTGAAATCTTTGAAATTCCGCTTCATCATGAAAGTTACATAAAAACACATGATTTTCTACTGTTGAAATCAATTTAGAAATTGATCCATTATACACAAGTTTTCCCTTTCGCATAATACATAATCTATCGCATGTAGCTGCCAAATCTTCAGTAACATGAGTAGAAAAAAGGACTGTTCTATCGTTCGCAAAATCAACTAGCAAATTACGAATTCGAATTCTTTCTTCTGGATCCAAGCCTGTTGTTGGTTCATCTACAATCAGAATATGAGGATTATGCAGTAATGCTTGAACCAAACCAACTCTTCTTTTCATACCTCCTGATAATTGTCTGTTTTTTTTATTTCTGTGCTCTAATAGGCTTGTTTTTTCCAAATAATAATCAATCTGTTTCTGGTAATCCTCTTTTTTCATACCATTTAGAATTCCTACATATTCCAGAGACTCCTGTACTGTAAGGTTTGGATAGAGTCCAAGTTCTTGTGGAAGATATCCTATGTTCTTTTTTATCTGTTCATAATTTTTCCGTTCCAATTTTATTCCATCAATATCTACCATTCCATTTGTTGGCTGTAATAAAGTTACCAAAATTTTCATCAGGGTAGATTTCCCGGCTCCATTCTCACCTAAAAGCCCATAAATTCCAGACTCAATAGATAAATTAATATTGTCGAGACTCTTAATTCCTTTTTTATATTCCATACATAAATTTTCAATTTTTATACTCATGCTTAACCCCCCATTCTCTTTTTTTATATTTTGGTTCCATGTTTAAAGTGTAAATATTCAAAAATATCAGAATTATAGTTATTAGTAAATATAAAAAACGGCTTTGATAATATGGTGTAAATGTACCTAGCTGCTGTTTACTCTCTTCCAAAAGGAATAGTCTTAAGCACTTGGGTAAATATTCCGCAAACTTGCTTGTTAAACAAATCCAAAAAATTATAAAAATCCCTATACCGATACCAATATTTTGCGCGAAATTTGTAACTGTAAAAGTTAGCATTCCAGAAAACAGAATGCTTATTGCACAAACTATCAATGTGTCCAGCATTATAGAAATACTATTGTAGGATGTGTTTAGTGGATGATACACAAACATATATGCAAAATATGCAACAACTGTCAACAACCACAAATATATGCTTCCAATCATATTCCGTCTAAGCACTGCACTCATCTTTTTTTGCAATGGGTATCTATAAAACACCTGAATATTCCCGTTAGAAAATTCTTTATAATAATTATCAGCCAAAAATATGCCTGCAAGCAAGGCCACGTTGGGTTCTAGCGCAGCAATTACTTCTCCTGCTCTTGAAATACCACGTATAATAAGGAGGATAACCATAAAAGCTACTGAATAGATTACTTTATAAAATGGTAAACTTATTTTCATATCATATTTCATATAGTTCGCCTTCTTTCCCACAAACTACTATTTATAAATATCAACAAAACAGCTACCGCACATATGATACCCTGATTTAAAACAGCTCCATTTGGACTGGATAAATTCGGAAACAATTCTGTATATCTTATAAATAGCCCGAGCGGTCTTAATATATATATATATCCACTCATAGTTATATCAGCACCCATATTGGAATATATAAAATAAATTAGCATAGCTGGAACAACAGGCAAGATGTTTTTAAATAATAATGATATAAATATAACGACACATCCTGTTAAAATAATGCTAGGCAGATTATAAATCACAACAACTTTCCACACATCAAAAATGTTACTGCCTAAACCTAGCTCATTACCAGTTTTTACTGCAATAATGTTCATAACTACTGTAACTACTGCAATCGCCATATAAATAACACTTGCACCACTAATCAATTTACATAATACATATTTACTCCCCATGAAAGGTTTCGTATGAAGTAAAGCATAAATATCTTTTTTCATATCACGTGAAAGCAACACAACAAATAAGATTACTGCTGCTAAGACAGATCCCAAACTAAGGAATTCGGAATACTTATATGAAAAGCTCTTTGTAAAAGTTTGATCTTTAAATGATTCTTCTAAATATTGTTGCATTTCTGAAAATGTAGCATGCTTATATTCGTATAGCAAAAACACGCTATTTGCACCTTTTAAAGAATACTCTTCTCTTAGATATTCAACAATTTTTTCTCTATCCCAAGCATTATCCTTCATCATGCTTATTTCGCTTTCCGCTTGCTCTATTGTTAATCCAACATCATTTATTAATCCAGCTTTTATTTCCTCCAGAGAGACTTCATACCATTCTTCTATAGGTGTAGGAATATATCCACTATCAATATCCCCATCCGAATCATACTCAACTGGTTCGCTATCAGTCCTCACATGTGCATATGGTTCCAAGTACGGTGGGACAGTAATTACTACTATTACAACCATAAGAAGCACAGATACATATGTTATTGGATTTTTCATCAAAAAACAAATTTCTCTTTTTATAAAATTAGCCATATTACATCTCCTCCTATCCATAATTGCATAAGCTGATATTTTTTAATTTCATTCCAAGCAATTATTTTAGTTATGCTAATAATATATATCGAGATTATCACTAATCTATCAATAACTATAACTTTTTTCCTAAATTGTTGAAATAATAAAAGAGCAAAGTGTATTTTCAAATATACTCTGCCCTAAGTATTACTAAAATATTATTTCATTCTTCAATATTGAATATAACCTGTACACATCCCCCTCCAAATTTATTATTGCCTAATTCTATACTTCCTCCATGTTTTTCACAAAGCACTTTACATATATATAATCCAAGCCCATAATGCTGTGTATCCTCATCCGATTGCTCTCGATAATATGGTCTACATGCGTGTATGATATCCCGTTCCGAAAAACCTTTTCCATCATCCATTATTAAAAGTTTCAGAAATTTGCCGTCCTTTTGTATTTTCACATCTATCTTTTCTTTTGCATATCGCAATGCATTTGCCACTATATTTTCCATAACTTCCATAAATATATATACATCAATACACAGTTGCCCTATTTCCAAATCATGATACTCATATTGCACTTTTATTGAAACATCTTCACTCATTAACAATATATTCTTTTCGATTTTTTCCAGGAATTCTCTCACATTTATCAAGTTTTTCTTAATGGTCAAATGATCCATTCTCTGTGTCTTTTTAATAGAATCAGAAAATTGCTCTAGTCGTACCGTCTGTTCTTCAATATCATCTAATATCTCCATTTGTTTCTTCAATTCTATAGTTTGTTCCGGAAGATACTTCTTAAGTAATTGTACATATCCTTTTAAAACAACTAAAGGTGTTCTAATATCATGAGTAAAAGCGGCTCTGAGCTGTTTCTGTTCTTCTATCATATTCCATAAATATAAATTATTTTCCATAAGCTGTTCTCGCATTTGCTCAAATGCCTCACACAACTCCCCCATTTCATCTTTTTTATCATAATAAATCTCACAATCCAAATTTGTTTTTCCTATTTCCTGTGCACTTTTATGAAGTAAAGCTAAAGGTTGTTTTAATTTCTTATTGTAAAATACCAGTACTGCTGCCAATGCTCCTCCAAATGCAAATAAAAACCAACACCACGTTTCCAAAAAATCACATAATTCAATAACAACTCTCTCTTTTATTGTCAATTTAGCCATGGTACCAGAAGGAATCGGTAGGAAATCTTGAAAAATAGCATTATATTCTTCTTGAAATTTCACAAAATCATCAATATTGTCTATGTTATCCAACCAAATTGCTTCCTCAACTTTAGTACATATCTTTAGAGTAAACACAGATAAAACGATACCTATAGTTAGAAAAATAACAAGATATAAGAAAAGACTATTTCTCAATTTAAGATTTCTTATCCTATCCATTTATATCCATACCCCCAAACGGTTTCAATATATACTTTATTTGTATATTTTTTTAGTTTTCGTCTTATTCTACTAATCATCTCTGTAACCAAGTGGCTGTCACCTTCCTTTTCATATCCCCACGCTTTTTCATAAAGAAGTTCTTTATCAAACACCTGTCCAGGATAACTTGATAAAACTTCAATAAGATCAAACTCTGCTCTTGTAAAATCCAATTCATTGTCCTGGTATATAACTTTTTTTCCCGAATAGTCAATACATAGTTCATCTGAAAATAATATTTTCTTTTTACCAACATTCCTCTGTTCACGCCTTAGATGCGCTTCTATCCTTGCTAAGAGTTCATCTATATTAAAAGGCTTAACAATATAATCATCTCCCCCAGATTTTAATCCAATGATTTTATCCTCATCTTCTATACATGCTGTCAAAAAAATAATAGGACATGAAACATAATCTCTTATGCGTTTGCACACTTCCAATCCACTCATGTGCGGCATATTAATATCTAACAAAATAAGATCTGGCAAAGTATTTATCTTTTTCAAGACGTCTTCACCGTTTTCAGCGGTTATAACTGTATAATTTTCCAGTTCCAGAAAATCCTTTAAAAATTTCAAAATTTTTTTATCGTCATCAACAATCATTATTTTATATGAGTTCATATTATTTACCTGCCTCTCTTCTTGCCCTACTATTGTCTTATGTGTTTTGATAATATACGAATACTTTTTATATCATCTTATCATATAATTGTTTATAATAGCCTCCTTTTAAAATCAATTCATCATGTGAACCACACTCTACCACCTTCCCCTGACTAATAACATTAATGGTTTCACATTTTTTTATAATTGAAAGCCTGTGACTAATAATTATAACCGTTTTTCCCTTTAAAGCATCGTAAAATTCGTCAATAATATATTCTTCCGTGTTATTATCCAATGCCGCAGTCGCTTCATCCAAAATAACAATAGGGGCATTTTTCAATAGAATACGGGCTATTGCAATTCTCTGTTTTTGTCCTCCGGACAATTTAATACCACTTTCTCCAACTTCCGTATTAAAACCGTCTGGTAAAGAAATAATAAAATCATAAATTCCGGCACGTTTTGTTGCTTTAATAATATCCTCTTCACTAATATTATCTAATAATGTTAAATTATTCTTTATTGTATCATTAACTAAAAACGGATCTTGTGTTACCAACGCTATACTCCCTCTCAGTATGTCCAACTGATATTGTCGAAGATTTACTCCATTCAACAATATAGTGCCCTGCTGCACATCCCAAAGTCGTAATAATAAATTTATAAGAGTGCTTTTTCCGGCTCCACTTTCTCCTACAATACCATTAAATTTCCCCGATTCAATATCTAAATTTAGTCCTTGATATACAGATTTCCTTCCATCATAAGAAAAATCAACATTTCTAAACGAAATCTCACCTCTTGTAATCTTGCCCTCATAGTACGGCGTATCACAAAGGATTTCTTGTGAATGCTCTAATGTTCCATATATCTTATCTATAGAAACAAGCGTTTTCCTTAACTGTATATTATATTGAGCAATTTTTAATAGTGGAGAAAAAAGTTTCTGTGAATACTGATTAAATGAAATAAGTCCACCTATGGACATTGTTCCAAGAATAGTCTTATATCCTCCGTACCCAAATATTACACACATAGTTAAACAACTAATAAAATTAGCAATCCCCATACCTTTTGCAAATACTAAATCTAGCTCTATGGAATATTGCAAGTAATCTTTCGCATTTTTATCATACTTACTCCAAAAATATGATACCGCATTTAGTTTTATAAAATTAACAATCTGCGAAAAAAATTCTTGTACCTCCTTTGAAATATCACCTAAAATCCCACGTATTTTTACGGCAATCCTATGACTAGACTGTTTATATTTCTTCTGTGTTATAAACATGATTGGCTGTAACAAAATTATTATTAAAAACAAATCTGCTTGAAGATATAAAAGATAAATGCACATACAAATCGAAACTAAAACATCTGAAAAAATAGAAAAAATCAAATTCGATGCTGCTTCCTCTATATTGTCAATATCGTTATCAAAAATTGTAAAGAGCTCACCAGTTTCAAAATTTATTTGTGTATTTCCAGACTGACTCTGAACATACTTTAGCAGTCTAATCCTCAAGTCGTGTATAAAGTTTTTTCCTATGGAAGAATATAAATATGTAGCAATTATATTCACTATGTTCTGCGCCAGAATTACTCCTAAATATATACATATATAAATTAAAATATTTCTTAAATTCTTCTTCATAATACCTTCATCAATTATGCTCATTAATATAATTGGCTGAAGTAGCATAAAGATTGAATAAAAAACAGAAAATATCATTGCAACAATATGCTGTTTTTTATATGCAGCCAACATATGAATAAAACTTTTTATATTCTTATTTTTTAAAATCTTCATTGATTTCCGTCCTCTTTAGTAAATCATATATAGTAGTTATGTCACGAATAGATAATAGATTTATTTCTTCTTTTTTTAAACTAATCTTCCACTCTTTCTCAATTGCCATCATAAGTTTTCCAAAATTTTCTCTATCAATATTAAATTCCGGGTGTAAAATTGATCGTTCAAAAAGCAATTTTCTTTTTTCTACTGGGATTTTAAGAACCTCTTGCATTATCATCTTTAGTTGTTTAAAATCACTCTCATCACACAATTCTTCCGATATAGTTATCTTATTGTTTATTATACAATTAATAGGTAGTGTTTGACCCTTTTTTTCAGTATCTTGTGCATTTTCTTTGAAACTTTCTTCAAAATTATCCGTTGTTCCCGATTTCTGCAATTGAGCAGCTATAATACCACTTATATTAGCCGCTGCTTTACTGTTTCCACCAAAAAAAGTATATATACCATTCAGGCCTTCAACCAATACTGGAATACTACTTCCCAAGCATTGAATTGTTTCATCAGAATGATAGATATACTCTTTTTCCTTTAAAAACTGAGAACCTCTTACACCTATAACTCCCTCGCAAACTGCAGGATAACTAATTTCGGCATGATTAGCCAATGACGAAACCAATATCATCCCAGATCGTTTCATTTTACCACAGATTTCCCATAGTTCTTTTCCAAATTGTTCGTCCTGCGTTGAAAGGCTCATATTAACAATATCTACTGGATTATGGTATAAATAATCCAACGCTTCTATTAAACACTTACTACACCCTAATTTATTCTGGTCTAAAATCTTTATAATCGTAAATCTTACTTCAGGACAAAATCTCCTTATAATTGAAGCGCAATATGTTCCATGTCCATTCAAATCATTGTATTCATTCTGATATACGATATTACTATTAGTAAAATCCAAACTAAAGCCCTTGGAAACCATGTTACATAAATCTGTATTCCTCATATCAATACCGCTATCAATAATTGCAACATCTACCATTTTATTCATCACTTTCTATAAAATAAACGCTGGCAAAAGAAATTTATTTTATTGGTTTACTCAACCGTAGTTAAAGGTAACTGACTATTTCTTACAGGAAAAAGTTATTGTAAGAAGTCTTCTCTAATTCACACTTCGGTGCTGTAGTGTAGTTCTTCCAAATCCTACAATCGTCCCAACATCCCTGTCCCTGAACATCCAGTTTTTCTTTCTGTGCGGTAATTTTCTTAACGCCTAATTTGGTTTCTTTGTTCTCTTTCATCATAATCCACCTCCAAATTCTAAAGGAAACAGCTTACATAACAAGTTTTCTCATATGCACACTTTGGTGTTGACGTATTATTTTTCCAAACTTTACAATCATCCCAACAGCTTTGTCCCTTTACATCGAGTTTCTCTTTCGGTGCCTGAATTTTTTTAATTGCCAATTTCTTTACTTTCATATGTACCTCTTTCTTCTTCTCTTGCCAGCGTTTATAATCATTATTTAGACATATTAAACTTTAAATTTTCTACATTGCAAATTACAGGTGAAGGTGTACAGAAATCTCCAACCAAAATTTTATTTAATATCTTGCATCTTGTAGAAATGCAGCCTTGCTCATGAGCACAATTCTCACATGCCTTGACCGATAATTCATTTATACTTTGAATCCATTGTATTTTCTTCGAGTCCAAACCATCACATACATTTCCGATAACATATTTAAGATTTCCTTCAACAAATGCACAAGGATAAATCGTACCGGATGAACTAATATGAAACGAATTTTTCCCACCTGTACATACTCTAACTGCAGTGCTTTGGTAGTCATCGAGCAACCCCACTCGGGCTGTCAACTTTCCTTTTTGAATTTCTTCTTTTAACAGCAACATCTGTTGATATAAAATTAACATCTTATCTTGATCCCATTTCGAATCAAAATAATCTATTCCCGGAACAATAAGTTTAAATCCTTCAGCATTCAGCGCGCATACATTAGAAAAAAGCTTATTTACCGTTGTGGAATCAACTGTCATGCGTACACGTACATCCTTACGTTTTTCTAATATTCGCCGTGCATTTTTTATAACTATATCATAGCTGCCTTTTCCGTCTTTCATTCGCCGCTTCTGATCGTGCGTCTCTCTAGTCCCATCAATACTAACAGAAAGAGAATAATGAAAATTATCAACCAAGCATTTTAAGATATTATCTGTAAGAATTGTCCCGTTTGTTGTAATTCCATATCTTACTCTTTTACCAAACATTTTATTAAATTTTTCTATTGCATACTCTATTTTATCAAACTGGAGCAACGGCTCTCCACCATGAAAATCTATAAGTAAATCCTCACCTGGATTATGGCTCATATGCTCATCTATAAAATCAATGACATTATCTAATGTCTGTTGTGACATGTAAGTGTTCTTTTTCTCTTTTCCCTCATAACAATAAGTACATTGCATATTACAACATGATGTTACCCACAAAGCAAAACTTTGCATTATTGCACCTCTTCTCCCCAAACAATCGGATATAAGATATTTTTTTTCAAATAACAATATCTTTCAAAACTCTCCTTATGTTCTTTAAGATTTTCTATATCTTGTAAACATGACCAGCAGAACAAATTCACTTTACAATCTTTACACTTTTCATAATTTTCAGGTTGAATACTCTCTAATTTCTTGTATCCTTCACATTTTTCTATATCGGCATTTATAAAAGTCGGAATACTGTCAACCTCAAAAATATTAAACATCTTGTAATAATTATTCAATAAATTTGCGCAGGGATAAACGTTTCCATCATAATTAATAGTAAGATCTGTCACGCCAGCCCCACATCGAATTCCTACCATTCCCTGTCTGGCTGTTTGCATTTCCTCATCTGTATATTCATTTTCTGGTACACTATCTTTTTCTGGGTTTACAAAAATTTCTTTATTTTCTTTTCCTCGTCCTATGGGAACAAATGCTCTTATTACAGATTGCGTTCCCAACTCTTTATTTAATTTTTTAAATTTTTCTTGCAGTCCCTCATTATAATCTCCAAAAACCATAGACAGAAAAATTTCATTAAACCCCTCCGCCTTTAATAGTTTTATAGCCGATATAACTTTTTCAAATACGCCTTTTCCGCGCACCATAGAACAGGTTTCTTCATCTACACCATCAATACTTATATCAATCCTATCTACATTTCTTATTATTTCCTTTACATTTTCACTATTTATCAAAATAGCATTTGTAGATAAATCAATCATTCCCCGATATAGACTCCGTAAATATTGTATAATTTCCATGAAATCCTTTCGGATCATTGGTTCTCCTCCAGATACAATGATTCTGTCTGGATTACATGCCACAATTTTATCAATCGCTTTTTTGAACGAAATAGTGTTTAATTCACTATTAACAATTTCATTGCCAATAGCCTCTGCACTGACACAACAATGCTTACATTTTAAATTGCATCTATTTGTCAGAATTAAATAAACTGTTTCTATACGCTTTGGCGCTTCCCTGCATTCAGATATTATCCCTAATTTTTCTGCGTTATCCAATAATTCCTCAAAGTATTCTCTATCTTCTGTATCTTGAAATGATTGTAATAGTTCCTCTTTTTTACACTCTTTGAGAATAGCTTCATCTAAAATATCAAAACATTCTTTCGAAATCCGCATCCACATGCCTGTATCACGATTTACAATCACAACTTTATTTCCATTAACTATATTACGATAATTTCTGGTAAATCTTAAAAAAGAATTCAATTACAATCCCTCCCCACTCATCTTATGTATATCAATTTCTATTTTTATATTGATTTTATCCCATAATTATCACTATTTTATCAATAACCGTTATTTTTTTGAATATTATCAAATTCCTATTCAAGCTCTTAATAGTCATGCTCGCAAAAACCAAATGAAAATTTCAACGAATCCACTGAAAACTTCTGTACTAGCATTTAACCTTCAAATCGTACCTGGTTGATCTTTTTCTTTTCCTCCATTTACTTACTACATCTCCCTTCTATCACATCCCTACATCTGCTTACTGCACATTGCTTTCCTCTATTAGCCTACAGCGCACAATTCTCCGCTGTGCCGAATTTCCATTACAAGTAGACAACGTAAGAATCCTTTCTCCATCTGCTCCACTGATTTCCGGCGAAAGGCCCTGCAATACTGCCAGAAAATCCTCCCCCTGGAAACTGGTCTGATAATATTCCTTCTCTGATACACTGATAATCCGGTTGTCTACTGCCTCATACTCCAGAACCGATTCCGGAGTATAGACAATAATCTTTGGATGTGTACTTACATCCAGATGCTTCAGTGAACCAAACATAGAGCCATTCAACATATTATGGCCATACAAAATGGTGTTCTGGTCCTGAAAATCTGCATGATTCCTGAAATTAAGAAAAATACTCCCTGCAAAATTTGGTTCCTTGTTATACGCATAATGAAGGTAATATTCATTATCCTCCCCTTGTGTGACCGGATATTCCAGCTCCAGCGCCGGTATTGAAATCCATGCCACAACCTCTTCATTGATACTAAGCAATTTTTGAAAATCCACCGCCTGTTTTACTTCGTTTTCCTCCTCTGGGTTTTCATCATCCTCAGAAGGAAGCTCCGGCAAAAGCACTTCCTCCCCGATATCAGCATACAAATTGTCAGCCTCCTGATACCGGAGTATGAGCCAGATCAGCCGGCACCCGCAAATAATCATAAAAATTACTGCAATCACTACTAACACAGACAACATCCTGTCTTTTTTCACGCTGCATCGTAAGCGATGAATAATCCACCGGTTTTTCAGTATCCAAAATTTATGAGATAATCCCTCTAAGGAGTGGTATCTCTATAACTTTTCCAGTTTTTTGCACTTAGGACCATTTCACTTCAGTTCTTCTGGTACCTGTGCTAATCCCACTCCAAATAAAAAACAGGAGTTGAATTTTTATGCCTAAAAGAAATCCAAGACGTACAGATAAAGAATGGTTGGATCTGATCCAGGAATGCCGGTCCAGTGGTCTTTCTGATAAATGCTGGTGTCAGGAACATCATATCCATACAAGCAACTTTTATTACCAGATACGAAGACTTCGACAAAAAGCCTGTGAGATACCGGAACCAGTCCATTCTTCTTTCTCAGGAAAACAGGAAGTTGTACCGCTTTCTTTTGAGGAACCGGCAGTCTGCCCATCCTCAGTGCAGCTCAAAACGGATACCATTCCAGACTCTGTTATAAAGATCACTTATCACAGTTTCCAGATTGAGATCACCAACGCAGCAGACCGTGAGACCATATTTCATACGTTATCAGCGCTGCAGGATTTATGTTAGGTGATCTGTCCGGTGTGTCTAAGATCTTCGTTATCACCGGATTATAAACATGAAATTTTTATCCTCATCTTTTTACTAAAAGCTTTATTT
>OFOK01000389.1_pt1 | contig 45605 bp, 36 predicted proteins | sample 1542001 | NCBI WGS metagenome assembly OFOK01 (sample SAMN04209242, study PRJEB22552) | human gut metagenome | biome: gut; material: feces | host: Homo sapiens | place: USA: Oklahoma
TGAACATTCTGTTCGGTCTGGATGAAACCTGCGGCTTAAAGCTCGTTCCGCCGGCATTCTAAAAGAGTACGAAATTAAGGAAAAGCGATTTTTATATAAGGAGCAATTCAGTATGCAGTTTATCGAAGGCGGCGTCACCGCGGCCAAGGGCTTTTTAGCCGGCGGCATCCACTGCGGCATCCGCAAAAATAAGTCCAAAGCCGATCTGGCTATGATTTTCAGCAAAACACCGTGTGCGGCGGCAGGCGTTTACACGCAGAACCTTGTAAAGGGTGCGCCGATTCTTGTCACACGCAAAAATATCGCGGACGGCCGCGCACAGGCGGTCATCTGCAACAGCGGCAACGCCAACACCTGCAACGCAGACGGCGAAAAGAAAGCGTGGCGCATGTGCGAAATCGCGGGCGAAGCGCTCGGCATCGACCCGCACGATGTCATCGTCGCGTCTACGGGCGTTATCGGGCAGATTTTGCCGATCGCGCCGATTGAGAATGCAGCCCCGGCGTTGGCGGCACTGCTGAACGAAAACGGCTCCAACATGGCGGCAAAGGCCATCATGACGACCGACACCATCGAAAAAGAGTGTGCCGTAAAGATTACGCTCGGCGACAAAGAAGTGCGCATCGGCGGCATCTCCAAGGGTTCCGGCATGATCCACCCGAACATGGCGACAATGCTGTGCTTTGTCACGACGGACTGCGCCATTTCCGTGCCGATGCTGCAAAAGGCCATTAAGGCGGCGGCAGACACCACATTCAACATGATCAGCGTGGACGGCGATACCTCCACGAACGACACGCTTGCCATTATGGCGAACGGCGAGGCGGAAAACGAGGAGATTACCGAAGAAAACGAAGCGTACAAGACGTTTCTTGAGGCGCTGACGGCGGTTTGCAGAAAGCTTTCCATGATGATGGCGGGCGACGGCGAGGGCGCAACGAAGCTGCTCATCTGCAAGACGACCGGCGCGAAGGACTGGGAGACGGCGAAGACGGTTGCAAAGTCCGTCATCTGCTCCTCTCTGCTCAAGGCTGCCATGTTCGGCGAAGACGCCAACTGGGGCCGCGTGCTGTGCGCCATCGGTTATGCCGGCGCGGATATCGACATCAACAAGGTAGACGTGTCCTTTAAGAGCGCGTACGGGCAGGTAGATGTCTGCGTGAACGGTGCGGGCATCAACTTCAGCGAGGAAGAAGCCGCAAAGGTGCTGCATGAAAAGGAAATTACCATTCTGGTGGAGCTCAACAGCGGCGACGCGGAGGCGGAAGCTTTCGGCTGCGATCTCACCTATGACTATGTGAAAATCAACGGAGATTACAGAACATGAGTGAAGAAAAGAAGATCGGCATCTCGAACAGCGACCGCGCCCATGTGCTCGTGCAGGCGATGCCGTATATCAAAAAGTGGGCGGGCGAGACCATCGTCGTCAAATACGGCGGCAATGCTATGATTAACCCGGAGCTGAAAGAAGCCGTGATGAACGATATTGTGTTGATGCAGCTCGTCGGCGTGAATGTCGTGCTGGTGCACGGCGGCGGCCCGGAGATCAGCGGCATGCTGAAAAAGATCGGCAAGGAAAGCCGCTTTGTCGGCGGTATGCGCTACACCGACGCGGAGACGATGGACATTGTGCAGCAGGTGCTGGCAGGCAAAGTCAATAAAGACCTCGTACAGCTTTTGGAAAACACCGGCGGCAAGGCGGTCGGCCTGTGCGGCCTTGACGGTTCCATGCTGAAGGCGGATAAGCTGCCTGCAGCCGAAGACCTCGGCTTTGTGGGCGAGATCCGCGAAGTGAACACGAAGATCGTTGAAGATGCCATTGCTTCCGGCTACACACCTGTTATCTCCACGGTGGCGGCAGGCTACCACGGTGAGGTGTACAACATCAACGCCGATGTGGCGGCGGCGCGCATTGCGGCGGAGCTCGGCGCGCGCAAGCTCATTTTGATGACCGACATTGTCGGTCTGCTGCGGGATAAGGACGACGAAAACACGCTTATCCCGGTCGTAAACGTCAGCGACGTGCCGAAGCTGAAGCGCGACGGCATCATCAGCGGCGGCATGATTCCGAAGATCGACTGCTGCGTGGAGGCTGTGCGCCGCGGCGTAGAGCGCGCGCATATCATCGACGGCAGAACGCCGCACTCCATTCTGGTCGAGCTCTTCACCGATGAAGGCATCGGCACGATGTTCTATTAAGAGGGAAAAATCGCGCCCGTACCCGTGAACGAAAACAGCGAATGGGAGAAGCACTGGGGTTCGTCGGCGATAGTATCGGTGTGGAAGACAAGTACGGATATGTTTTCAACAGGGTACAGACGATATTGTGGAAACAAAAGGAATTTTGAATATGAGTTTTGAAGCAATTAAAAAGCAGGAACAGGAGTATATCCTCCATTCCTACGGCCGTGTGGACGTGGCGCTCAGCCACGGCAAAAACGCCGAGGCTTGGGACGTGGAGGGCAAGCATTACTACGATTTCACCTCCGGCATCGGCGTAAATGCGCTGGGCTATTGCGACGAGGGCTGGGTGAAGGCCGTCACCGAACAGGCGGGCAAAATTCAGCACATGTCGAACTATTATTACTGTGATAAAAACACACAGCTTGCGGAACTGCTTGCAAAAAACAGCGGCCTTTGCCGTTCGTTCTTCTGCAACAGCGGCGCGGAAGCGAACGAGTGCGCCATTAAAATTGCCCGTAAATACGGCGAAAAGAAGCACGCGTATAAGATCGTCACGCTGGAAAATTCTTTTCACGGCAGAACGCTCACCACATTGGCGGCAACGGGTCAGGACGGCTTTCATCGGCTTTTCACCCCGCTGACCGAGGGCTTTGTGTACGCCAAGGGCAACGACGTGGAAGACCTGAAAGCGAAGCTCTCTGACCCCGAGGTCTGCGCCGTGCTGCTCGAGAGCGTGCAGGGCGAAGGCGGTGTGGTGCCGATGGAGGAAGACTATTTAAAGGCCGTGCGTGCACTGTGCACGGAGCGTGACGTGCTGATGATGCTTGACGAAGTGCAGACGGGCATCGGCCGCACGGGCTACTTCTTCAGCTATCAGCGCGCAGGCATTCTGCCGGACGTTGTAACGGCGGCGAAGGGGCTTGGCGGCGGCTTGCCGATCGGCGTATGCATCGCGGGCGAGAAAGTAAAGGACAGCTTTGCCCCCGGCATGAACGGCTCCACGTTCGGTGCAAACCCCGTGGTGTGCGCCGGTGCGGTGGAGGTCGTTTCCCGCGTATCCAAGCCGGAATTCTTAAAAGAAGTGCAGGAAAAAGGTGAGTATTTCAAAGAGCGGCTGCTTAAAATGCCGAACGTCGAGTTTGTGCGCGGCCGCGGCATGATGATCGGCGTGAAAGTGAAGGACAAGGACGCCCATGATGTGCTGAATGCTTGCGCGAAAGCGGGTCTGCTCATTTTGACGGCGAAGGACCTTGTGCGCTTCCTGCCGCCGCTCACCATCACAAAAGAAGAGATCGATGCCGGTCTCGCGATTTTTGCGGAACAGATTAAATAAACGGAGGAAATTCCCATGAAACATTTATTAAAACTGCTCGATCTCTCCAAAGAGGAGATCATCGACATTCTGAACCTTGCCGACCAGCTCAAGTATGAGACAAAGCACGGCATCGAGCACCACCACTTAAAGGGCAAGTGCCTTGCCATGATTTTTGAGAAGTCTTCCACCAGAACGCGCGTTTCGTTTGAAGTGGGCATCAATCAGCTCGGTGGCTATGCCGTTGTGCTCGCGGGCGAAGGCTCGCAGATCGGTCGTGGCGAGCCGGTGCAGGACACCGCACGCGTGCTTTCCCGCTATGTGGACGGCATCATGATCCGCACCTTCGAGCAGAAGGAGGTTGAAGACCTCGCAAAGTACGGCTCCGTGCCGGTCATCAACGGTTTGACGGATTTCTGCCACCCGTGCCAGATCTTAGCCGACCTCATGACGATCCGAGAATATAAGGGTTCATTCGACGGCCTGAAGATGTGCTTCATCGGCGACGGCAACAACATGATGAACTCCCTCATCGTCGGCGGCCTGAAGGTTGGCATGGAAGTTGCTGTGGCTTGCCCGGAGGGCTACCGCCCGCCGCAGGAGATTCTCGATTTTGCAGCCGGCTATGACTGCTTCACGCTGACCGATGACCCGATGGTTGCCGCAAAGGACGCAGATGTCGTTATCACCGACGTGTGGACATCTATGGGTCAGGAAGAAGAGCGCGCAGCACGCGAAAAGGCGTTTGCAGGCTATTGCATCGATGAGAAGATCATGGGCGTTGCAAAGAGCGATGCCATTGTACAGCACTGTCTGCCGGCACACCGCGGCGAGGAGATTACCGAAGAGGTGTTCGAGGCGAACGCAGGCCCAATCTTCGACGAAGCGGAGAACCGTTTGCACGCACAAAAGGCCGTTATGGTCACGTTAATGAAAGATTGATTGTACAAAACGCTGTGTTTTCGCACGGCGTTTTGTATTTGCCTTTTGAGAAATTATGCGGTATAATGAAAAACAGAAATATCGTGCACGATATGTGTGTGAAATAACCGTTTCAGCCATTACGCGCAAAGCGATTGCGTGTCGTATATTTATGCAGACGCAAATGCGCCGGAGAGGAGACAGCTTATGCTCAGAGAACAGTTGTGGTTTGATTTTTGTGACGATTTGCCCATTGAGATCGAGCAGAGGATTGACGAGGGCATTTTGGAAGCGGAACGCTTTAAAGAGCGTGCCGAGCAGGTAAAGGAAATGCCGCGCGGCGCGGCGCGTACCGCCGCAGGCGCAGAGCTTTTAGAGCAGCTTTGTGCGCTTGAAAACCCGCAGGACAAAGACGAGCCGTCCGACCTTCCGGGCATCAAGGCGGCATCTGTCGGCGAGCCGAAAGAGAAAGCCGAAGCGGATTGCGACAAAATCTACGGCGCGTGGCTCGGCCGCTGTGCGGGTTGCCTGTTGGGTCAGCCGGTAGAGGGCTGGCGGCGTGCACGCATCAACGGGCTTTTGAAAGAGACCGGCAACCTGCCGCTGCAAAACTACATTTCGTCCGATATCGGGCCTGTTCTGCGCGAAAAATACAACGTGCGCGACGACGGACACGCCTACGGCGCGGAAAAAACCGGGTGGATCAACAACGTCTCTTACATGCCGGAGGACGATGACACAAACTACACGCTCATCGCGTTAAAGCTCGTCGAGCAGTACGGGCGCGATTTCACACCCGATGACGCGGCGGAAAACTGGCTGATGAACCTGCCGCTTTTACACCTGTGCACGGCGGAGCGCGTGGCATATATCAACCTCGCACAATCCATTTTTCCGCCGGAATCGGCGTTGTACCGCAACCCGTACAGGGAGTGGATCGGCGCACAGATCAGGGGCGATCTGTTCGGCTATATTTGCCCCGGCGATATGGAAACGGCGGCGGAAATGGCATGGCGCGATGCGTCCATCTCTCACGTGAAAAACGGCATCTACGGCGAAATGTGGATCGCCTCGATGCTTGCGAAAGCGGCGGTTAACGACGACATGCCGACCATCATTCGCTCCGGCATGAAGCAGATCCCGAAAAAGAGTCGTCTTTATGAAGAGCTTGCGGAAATTTTGAGCCGCTTTGAAAGCGGCGACACCGCTGAGGAGACGAAAGCATATATCCTCGGCAAGTACGATGAAAATAATCAGCACCATTGGTGTCACACCGTCTCGAATGCGGCAATCGTCGCGATGGGCTTATTGTGGGGCAAGAAGGACTTCACCTACACGATGGAGCTGTGCCTGACGATGGGCTTTGACACGGACTGCAACTGCGCCACGGCGGGCTCTGTGCTTGGTATGGTATCGGGTGCACAGCTTTTGCCGGAGGTCTGGACGGCGCCGCTCAACGACCGTGTGCTTTCCGGCGTGGACGGCTTCGGACTCGTGCATATTTCGGACATGGCAGCGCGTACACAGGCGCTCGCCGAGTAAAAAAGAATAAGTTTTTTGCGGGCACACGGCTTTTTGGCGGTGTGTCCGCTTTTTATACGGAAAACCCGCGTGCCGTTCACAATTTTTTCGGAATTTTCGGCTATTCAAAAGGGCTGAGATATGATATACTATAAGGCAGTATGGGCTTTTCTGCCCTTTGGTTTTGAAAGGAAAAACGGCATGATCGTTCTCGGCATCGACCCCGGCTACGCCATTGTCGGCTACGGCGTGGTGGAAATGAAAAATAACCGTTACCGCACGTTGGAGCACGGCGCGGTGACAACCAAAGCGGGCACGGATTTCAACCGCCGTTTGGAGATCATTTACGACGGCATCGCGCAGGTTTTGGCGCAGTATCACCCGGATGCGGTCTCCGTGGAAAAGCTCTATTTTTCAAACAATAAAACGACCGGCATCGGTGTGGCGGAAGCCCGTGGCGTCATTTTGCTTGCGGCGCAGAAGGCCCGCGTGCCTGTTTTTGAATACACCCCCGTGCAGGTGAAATTGGCCGTTACGGGATATGGCAAGGCCTTAAAGCCGCAGGTGATGGAAATGACCCGCCGCCTTTTGTGCCTGCGCGAGGTGCCGAAGCCGGACGACACGGCGGACGCGCTCGCCATTGCCATTTGCCACTGCCATGCCTCCGGCACGGCGCTGCGGCAGTTTTTGAGGTAACGCCGTCTATTTGGACAGAGAGTACAGAGGGTATAGAAAGGACAAAAGCGATGTTTTACAGTCTTACCGGGAAACTTGTACACATGGAGCCGGGCGTTGTCGCTATTGAATGCGGTGGCGTGGCGTTTAAGTGCTTCACTTCCATGAACACGCAGAAAAACATGCCGCGCATCGGCGAAACGGCTACGGTCTATACGCATTTAAACGTGCGCGAGGACGCGCTTGATTTATACGGCTTCTCTACAAAAAGCGAGCTGAACTGCTACAAGATGCTGACGACCATCAGCGGCGTGGGCCCGAAGGCGGCGCTCTCCATTTTATCCGAAATGACCCCGGAGGGCGTTGCCATGGCGGCGGCCTCCGGCGACAGCAAAAAGTTTACAAAGGCGAGCGGCGTGGGCCCGAAGCTTGCACAGCGCATCGTGCTGGAATTGAAAGACCGCGTGAAGAAGATGGGCTTTATGGGCGGCACGCTGGAGCTGACCGGCACGGACGACGCGGGCATTGTTTCCGCGTCTCAGAACGCCGAGCAGGCCGTGCAGGCGCTTATTGTGCTCGGCTATACACAGTCCGAGGCCGCGCAGGCCGTGACGAAGCTGGACGGCTCCCTCTCTACGGAAGAACTTATTCGCGGCGCTTTAAAGAGTATGGCAAGCCGCTTTTAATACACGCTGAAAGGAGAGTGCTTTTCGCGTGACGTTTGACAGAGACAACGAAATGGATTTTGAAAACCGCGTCATTGCGCCGGAGTATGTGCCGGAGGACGCGGAGGTGGAAAACCCGCTGCGCCCGCGCACCTTTGCGGACTATGTGGGCCAGGAAAAGGTAAAAGAAAACTTAGAGGTGTTCATTCAGGCGGCAAAGCAGAGAAAAGAATCGCTTGACCACGTTTTGCTCTACGGCCCGCCGGGTCTCGGCAAAACGACGCTTGCGGGCATCATTGCAAACGAGCTCGGTGTCAATCTGCGCATCACGAGCGGCCCGGCTATCGAAAAGCCGGGCGACCTCGCCGCATTATTGACGAATCTGAACCCCGGCGACGTGCTGTTCATCGATGAGATTCACCGTCTGCCGCGCAGTGTGGAGGAGATCTTGTACCCCGCCATGGAGGACTTTGCGCTCGACATTATTACAGGCAAGGGGCAAATGGCGGCGTCCTATCATCTGCCGCTGCCGCGCTTTACGCTTGTCGGTGCAACGACGAGAGCCGGTCAGCTTTCTGCGCCGCTGCGCGACCGTTTCGGTGTGGTGCTGCGTTTGGAGCTCTACGAGCCGAAGGAGCTTGCGAAAATCGTCACCCGCAGCGCCGGCATTCTAGGTATTGACATTGAAGCGGACGGTGCGCTGGAGATTGCCTCGCGCTCGCGCGGTACACCGCGTATCGCAAACCGCATGTTAAAGCGCGTGCGCGACTTTGCGCAGATCATGAGCGACGGCGTCATCACATACAGCACGGCGAAGATTGCGCTTGACCGCCTCGAGATTGACGAGCTTGGGCTCGATTCCGGCGACAGACGCATGCTGAACGCGATTATCCAGTATTATAACGGCGGCCCTGTGGGTGTGGAAACGCTGGCGGCGGCCATTGGCGAGGAAGCCGTGACGATCGAAGACGTTGTGGAGCCGTATCTGATGCAGATCGGCTTTTTGCAGCGTACCCCGCGCGGCCGCTGTGCCACACGCGCGGCTTACTTGCACCTCGGACTTACGCCGCCGGGAACCGTTGCGGACGATAACCCGAGATTCGACGTATGACACTCTTTTGGGAACGCATGCAATCGGCATGCGGGGGAACAGGTTGAAAAGAATCAAAAAAGTCACCCCTTAAAATTTTTGACATAAAAAGGAGCATACGATTATGGGAAGATTATTCGGTACAGACGGTGTTCGCGGTGTCGCGAACCATGACCTCACCTGCGAGCTTGCAATGAAGCTTGGCCGTGCGGCCGCTGCCGTGCTCATCAACAAATCAAACCGCCACCCGCGCGTCATCATCGGCAAGGATACCCGCCTTTCGAGCGACATGCTGGAAAACGCCATGGCGGCCGGCCTGTGCAGCGTAGGCGCATCGGTCGTTCTGCTGGGCGTTGTGCCTACCCCGGCCGTGGCGTACCTTGTGGAAAAATACAAGGCAGACGCCGGTGTGATGATCTCTGCATCACACAACTCTTACGAGTATAACGGTATTAAAATTTTCAGCGGAGACGGCTACAAGCTGCCGGACGATCTTGAGGAGCGCATTGAGTCTCTGATCCTCGGCGAAGCGGCTCTGCCGCCGCTGCCCGCAGACAGCGACCTCGGCACGGTGTCGTATGCGCCGAACGCGCTGCGCGATTACATCGATCACGTGAAGTCCACGGTGCACTTCTCGCTGACAGGTCTTGAAATCGCGCTCGACTGCGCGAACGGCTCCTCCGCGATGACGGCGGAAACACTGTTTACGGAGCTCGGCGCCAAGGTGCACATGCTGCATGATGAGCCGAACGGCACGAACATCAACGATAACTGCGGTTCCACCCACATGGAATCGCTCGTGGAATATGTGAAGACGCATAAGGTCGACGCGGGCATCGCGTTTGACGGCGACGCCGACCGCTGCCTTGCCGTGGACGAAAACGGCGAAGTCATCGACGGCGACTTCATCATGGCAATCTGCGGCCTCGATATGAAGAGCCGCGGTAAGCTGAATAAGGACTGCATCGTCGGCACCATCATGACGAACCTCGGCTTTGTAAAGTGCTGCGAAGCAAACGGCATCCACTTTGAAGCGACGAAGGTCGGCGATCGTTACGTGCTGGAAGAAATGCTGCTTGAAAACTACAGCTTTGGCGGCGAGCAGAGCGGCCACGTCATTTTCCGCGATTTCGCAACGACCGGCGACGGCCAGCTGACGGCAGCGCAACTTTTGAGCATCTTAAAGCAGCGCGAAGCAAAGCTTTCTTCCCTCAAGACCGTCATGGAGCGCTACCCGCAGACGATGGTGAATATCAAGGTCTCGCCGGAGGGCAAGCTGGCGTTCCACACCGACCCGAAGGTGAAGAAGGCTATTCAGCAGGCAACCGCAACGCTGAACGGCGAAGGCCGCGTCATTGTGCGCCCGTCCGGCACAGAGCCGCTGCTGCGCGTCATGGTGGAAGGCAGAGATCTGGCGCTGATTGAAAAGCTTGCAAACGATATTTCTGAAGTGATTAAGGAAGAATTGGTCTGATGAGAGCTGCAAACTGGAAAGACTATGAATTGATTGATACCGGCTCCGGCGAGCGGTTGGAGCGGTGGGGAGACATTCTCCTCATCCGCCCCGATCCGCAGATCATCTGGAAGTCGGAGAAAAAAGATCCCCGTTGGCGTTCCGCTCACGCGCGCTATAAGCGCTCCTCTACGGGCGGCGGCAAATGGGAGGTTTATAAAAAGCTGCCGGACGTGTGGAAAATCACGCGCGGCGACCTCACGTTCCGCTTAAAGCCCATGGGCTTTAAGCACACGGGCGTTTTCCCGGAGCAGGCCGTGAACTGGGATTACACCGCGGCGCGCATCCGCGCGGCAAAGGAGAAAAATCCCGAGCGCGAAATTAAAATTCTAAACTTATTCGGCTACACCGGCGCGGCGACGCTCGCGTGTATGGAAGCGGGCGCGACGGTCACGCACGTAGATGCCTCTAAGGGCATGGTGCAGTGGGCGCGCGAAAACGCAGCGGCATCGAATTTGGCAGAGCGCCCGGTGCGCTGGCTTGTCGATGACTGCGTGAAATTCGTGCAGCGCGAAATTCGCCGCGGCAACCATTACGACGGCATCATCATGGACCCGCCGTCCTACGGACGCGGCCCCGGCGGCGAGGTGTGGAAGCTTGAGGAACAGCTTTACGGTCTTGTTGAAATGTGCGTGCCGGTCTTGACGGACGATCCGCTGTTCTTTATTTTGAATTCGTACACAACGGGACTTTCTCCGTCCGTTATGGCGTATCTGCTCGGCGTTTTGCTGCGCCCGAAGTTCGGCGGCTATGTTTCCGCAGATGAAATCGGCTTGCCGGTGACGGAAACGGGGCTTGTTCTGCCCTGCGGCAGCACGGCAATCTGGTCGGGCGAGCCGGTATAACGGGACTTTTTTGAAACGGAAGGGATAAAATGGCGTTTATTGAGTGCAGAGACCTGCATTTTTCATACAGCGAAGAGAGCGACGAGGTCCTGCACGGCGTCGATCTCGACATTGAAAAAGGTTCGTTTGTGGCGCTGCTCGGCCACAACGGCTGCGGTAAATCCACCATGGCGAAGCTGTTTAACGGTATGCTGGTGCCGACCTCCGGCACCGTGACGGTGGACGGCATCGATACCGCCGTGGAGGAAACGCAGCTTGACGTGCGCCGCCGCGTGGGCCTTGTGCAGCAGAACCCGGATAACCAGCTTGTCGCGGGTATTGTTGAGGAAGACGTGGCATTCGGCCCGGAAAACCTCGGTATTGAGCCCGCAGAAATCCGCCGCCGTGTCGATGCGGCACTGAAAGCGGTCAACATGTACGAGTACCGCGACCATGCACCGCATAAGCTCTCCGGCGGTCAGAAGCAGCGCGTCGCGATTGCGGGTGTTATCGCGATGGAGACCATGTGCATTGTGCTTGATGAGCCGACCGCCATGTTGGACCCGCGCGGCCGACAGGAGGTTATGGATACGATTCGGTATCTAAACCGCGAAAAGGGTATCACCGTCATTCTCATCACGCACTACATGGACGAGGCCGTGCAGGCCGACCGCGTGGTGGTGATGGACGGCGGCAACATTCTGACGGACGGCGACCCGCGCACGGTGTTCGCGCAGGTGGAGCTTTTAAAGCGCCACAAGCTCGACGTGCCGCAGGCAACGGAGCTTATTTACCGCTTAAACGCCGCCGGGTGCAGCATTTCCGGCACGCCGCTCGATGAAGACGAGTGCGTAAAAGCGATTGCGGAGTATTTAAAATTGGGATAAGAATATAAAAGGGATTTTGTTTTTTGTGCGGGGCAAGAACCGAAAGGACCTGCACCCGGCAGAGGAAACGAGGAAAATCGATGGCAATTTTGGAAACCAAAAATCTCACATATACCTACGGCGCCGGCACACCGTTTGAAAAAACGGCGGTGGAAAACGTGAACCTTTCCGTAGAAAAGGGCGCGTTTGTCGGCGTGATCGGGCATACGGGCAGCGGTAAATCCACGCTGATCCAGATGCTCAACGGCCTCATCCGCCCCACAAGCGGGCAGGTGCTTTTAAACGGCGAGGACATTTGGGCAAAGCCGAAGGAAATTCGCCGCGTGCGTTTTCAGGTGGGCATGGTGTTCCAGTACCCGGAATACCAGCTGTTTGAAGAGACCGTCATTAAAGACATCATGTTCGGCCCGAAAAACATGGGACTTTCCGATGAAGAAGCACTGAAGCGCGCCAAAGAAGCGGCGCATTTTACAGACTTAAAGCCTGAGCTTTTGGAGAAATCTCCGTTTGAGCTTTCGGGCGGCGAAAAGCGTCGTGCAGCCATTGCGGGCGTCATCGCCATGGACCCGGAGGTGCTCATTTTGGATGAGCCCGCCGCCGGTCTTGACCCGAAGGGCAGAGATGTTATCTTAGCGCAGATCTCCGAATATCACCGCCAGCGCGGCAACACCATTTTGCTCGTCTCCCACAGCATGGAGGACATCGGCCGCGTGGCAGACCGCGTGCTTGTGATGAACAACGCCCATGCCGAAATGTACGACGAGACCCGCGCCGTGTTCTCGCGCGGCGAGCTTTTGGAGCCGATGGGTCTGCGCCTGCCGCAGATCACGTCCATCATGCGCCGTCTGCGCAAAATGGGCCTGCCGGTCAGCGAGACGGTTTTAAATGTAGACGAAGCCGTCATGGAGCTTTTGCCGCTCCTCAAAAAAAGGAAAGAGGAGGACAAAAACCATGCTATCTGATGTCACCATGGGGCAGTTTTTCCCCGGCAAGTCCGTCATGCACCGGCTCGATCCGCGCATTAAAATGTGCCTGACCGTGTATTTCATTGTGCTCATTTTCTGCTCGAAGAATTTTGTCACGCTCGGCGCGACGATTCTTATGAGCCTGCTTGGCGTGGTGCTTTCCAAAGTACCGCTGAAACTCTATTTAAAAAGCATGAAGCCTATTTTGTTCATCGTGGTGTTCACCGGCGTATTGAATTTGTTTTACGGCACCGGCGACCCGATCTTCACGCTCGGGTTCATTCACATTACGCGAAACGGCATCGTGAACAGCATCATGATCGCCGTGCGCATCGTGGTGCTCATCCTCATCAGCTCTATTCTGACGTTCACAACGTCCCCGACGCAGTTGACGGACGCCATTGAGCGCCTGCTAAAGCCGCTGGCGCTGCTGCATGTGCCGGTGCATGAATTCGCAATGATGATGACGATCGCGCTGCGCTTTGTGCCGACGCTCCTCGAAGAGACCGAGAAGATCATGGCGGCGCAGAAGGCCCGCGGTGCAGATATGGAAAGCGGCGGTCTGATGCAGCGCATCAAGGCGCTGATTCCGGTGCTTATCCCGCTGTTTGTTTCTGCGTTCCGCCGTGCGTTTGACCTTGCAACAGCCATGGAAAGCCGCTGCTACCACGGCGGCGAGGGGCGCACGAAAATGAAGGTGCTGCACCTTTCAAAAGCAGATTACATCACGCTTATCGTGTGCGTTTTGTACCTTGCGGCGTTCATCACAGCGAACATTTTGCTGCCTGCCGCCATTGTGCGATAAAATTGAGGAGAAGCTATGGAACGAAACCTGCTGCTGAAAATTCAATATGACGGCAGCGCGTACCACGGCTGGCAGGTGCAGGAAAACGCCCGCAGTGTGCAAGGGGTGTTTCAGGAGGCGTTAAAGCAGGTTTTGCATACGCAGCCGGACATCAAAGCGTGCAGCCGTACGGATACCGGCGTGCACGCGCGGGAATTCTGCCTGAGCATGAAGCTTTCGCACAATATCCCGCCGGAGCGCCTTTTGGGCGCACTCAATCATTTTCTGCCGCCGGACATTGCTGTGCTTTCCTGCGAAGAAGTGCCGCTTGATTTTCACGCACGGTACTCCTGCTGTGGAAAACGGTATGTGTATGAAATCTGGAACAACCCCATTCGCAGCCCGTTTCTGCACGGGCGCGCGCTGCACTACTACCACCATATCGATGAAAAAAAGCTGAACGAAGCCGCGCAACACTTTTTGGGTGCGCACGATTTCACTTCGTTCTGTACACTCGATAACCGTGACATGGGGGACTTTACCCGCACGGTTACGGAAAGCTCCGTCACGCGCGAGGGCGACATGGTGCGCTTTACCGTGGCGGCGGACGGGTTCCTTTACAACATGGTGCGCATCATGACGGGCACTTTGCTCGCCGTGCAGCAGGGGCGCTTTGTCCCCGAGGACATTCCGAAGATCATCGAGGGGAAAAACCGCAAGCTTGCGGGGCCGACCGCCCCGGCGTGTGGTCTGTATTTAGAAAAAGTGTTTTATAAACCGCAAATATAATGCCTGCGGTTCGGTTGGATAAATGTTCTGTATTCCGATTTTATAACGCGGAATAAGGGAGAAAAGTATGGCAAGAAAAAAGCATGAAGCAGAAAAAAAGCACGCGCTGCGCAAAAAAGAAGCACCGCCTGTGCAGGATATGCCGGATGAAACGGAACACCCTGCGCTTTCGGAAAAGAAAAAGCCGCGCGTATCGAAGCTTTTGTACCGCATCATTGCGGCGCTGCTCATCGCGGTAGTGCTGCTTATCATTTTGGAAAATAAAGATAATTTAACGCCGGAAAACATCGGCAACTGGATCCGCACAAAGGCAGTCGGCTTCGGCTTTGGCGACGGCTATCCGGCGGAGCTGACCGGCAGCACAGCGCTTGCGGGTAATTTCGGCGCGGCGGACGGAAATTTGTACGTTGTGAGCGACACGGCGCTGACGGTTCTGAACGGCTCCGCAAAGGAGATGTTCTCCGCGCGCCACAGCTACAACGACCCCGCGGTCTCCGAAGCGAGCGGACGCTACCTTTTGTATAACGCCGGCGGCACGGGTTACCGTGTGGAAACGTCTTCCGGCACGGAAATTTCCGGCACGAGCGACAGCAGTATCACGACCGGCGTCATTTGCGATTCCGGCAAATTTGCGCTGGCGGTGCAGCCCTCGGACTACGCTTCTGAGCTGCGCGTATATAACAAAAACGGCAGCTTGCAGTATAAATACAGCTTTGCGGATTCCTACATTACGGCGGTGGCACTGAATACGGACGGCACAAGAGCCGCGGTGGCAAGCACCATCACGCACGCAGGTACGCTCATTTCGCGCATTACGGTGCTGGATATGTCCGAAACGGAACCGATAGCGGAGTACGAAAGCGACGGCAACCTGATTTTTGCCGTGCAGTGGAACCGCAGCGGCCGCGTGACGGCCATCGGCGACACGGAAACGCTCGTCAGCGATACGGGCTATAACTTTACGCCGTATGCGTATGACGGCCGCACCGTGACGGCCTACACGCTCATTCCTTCGGGCGCGGTGGTCTCCGTTTCCAACTATGCTTACGGCGGCGACAGCACGCTGCTCATTTTCCGTGACAGCGCAGAGCCCGTGGAAAGCGACCTTTCCGGCCGCGCCGTGTGGCTTTCCGCAGCGGGCAATAAGGTGGCGGCGCTGCTTTCAAGCTCCGTTGTGTCCACGGACCTCACGACCGGGCGGCAGGAAGCCGCCTGCAATGTGCCGGCCGATACAAAAAGCATCGCCATGGCGGACGAAAGCACCGTGTATCTGCTCGGCGTGCGCGAGATTCGGAAAGAAAATCTTAAGGTGATCGAGGCCGATAATACATTGTCGCAAACAGAGTAATGTGGTATAATCACTGTATCGCACAAGGCGCGCGGCAGGCGTGCCGGAAAAAGGAGAGTGTTTTTATTGGGATGGATATTTGACATTGCCGTTGTGGTGCTCGTCATCATCGCGGCCGTCATCGGTGCAAAAAAGGGATTTTTCAGAGCATGCTTTGATTTCTGCGGCGCGCTCATCGCGATGATTGCGGCGGGGCTTTTGAGCAGTCCTGTTGCAGAGTGGATCTTCACAACGTTCTTTCGCCCCTCGCTTGTGGAGAAGATCTCTGCGGCGGTCATGGGGCTTGGCGCGGGCGATGCCGTGAACACCGTTTTCGATGCCTTCCCGGAGCTTATCCAGCGCGCGCTTGAGGCTGCCGGCATCACACAGGGCAGTATCATGGCGCAGGTGCAGGATAAGACGGACAGCATCGCAGAGGCTATTACGGATGCACTCAGCCCCATGCTCATCAACGTCATCGGCGTGTTCGTCATGCTGGTGCTATTCGTATTGTTCATCGTGGTACTGAGAGGCGTTGCAACGCTTTTAACGGGCATTTTCTCGCTGCCGGTCTTAAGCGGCATCAACGGTGCGCTCGGCGCAGTATTCGATGTGCTGATGCTCGTGCTTATTTTGTGGGTCGTCCTCGCGTGTACGCAGGTATTTGTGCCCATGCTGAGCGCAGCGCAGCAGGTAAAGGTGCAGGCGTTTGAGAATACCTCCATGCTTTTGAAGCTGCTTGGCAGCTTTAACCCCGCTTACCACTTAATGCAGTGAACAGCGGCTAAAAGGAGATTCGGAAATTCGTAAGGGAAAGGAACTACACTATGTCTGATGCCAAAAGCCAAAAGACAAAGAAACCCATCAATCAGAATTTAACGGTGCCGAACGCCATGTCTGTGTTCCGCATTTTGGTCATTCCGTTTTTTGCGTATTTTTTTCTGAAAGGCAACCTCACAGCGGCCATCGTCGCACTGGGGCTTTCCGGCCTTTCCGATGCGCTGGACGGCATGATCGCGCGGCACTTCAACCAGATCACGGAATTAGGCAAAATGCTGGATCCGTTAGCCGATAAGCTGACGCAGGGCACGGTGGCCATCTGTATCGCCGTGCACTACCCGTCCATTTGGCCGCTTTTGGCGCTGCTCGTCTTAAAGGAGCTCGTCATGCTGTGCGGTGCATGCTATCTGCTGAAAAACGGCAAAAAGCCGTGCGCGGCAAAGTGGTACGGCAAGGTCTCCACAACACTGTTTTATATCGCCATCGGACTCATCGTCGTCATGGACGGCTTTATGAAGGTTTCCGAGAGCACGTTCAATATCGCGTCCACCACGGCGCTCGTCATCACGGCGGGCTTCATGGTGTACACGTTCATTCGATATTTCGGCGTGTTCCGTGAAATTTTGAGATCGACCGACGGCAAATACGATTTGAACCTGCCCGAAGAAATGCGGGCAAAGAAAGAGCGCACACCGAAAAACTAACGGTCTGCGCCGGAAAGGAAAATGTCTATGATGATGTGTACACGCTGCAAGAAGCGGCCTGCGGTTGTGTTCGTTTCCCCTTCAACGGATATGAACGCCACGCAGGGCTACTGTCTTGTCTGCGCAAAAGAGCTCGGCATTAAGCCGGTGAATGATATTATGGAGAAAATGGGCATCACGGAGGAGCAGCTGGAGGCGATGACCGAAAGCATGAACGATTTGATGTCGATGTCCGACGACGGCAGCTTTGAGCCGGGCGGCGCGGTGCCGTTCCCGTCCGAACTGCTGGGTCAATTCGGTATGAACGCAAACGGTGACGGCACAGAGCCGGCAACCCGCGAAAGCCAGCCGAATGACAAGAAAAAGAAGGAGAACTTCCACAAATCGAAGCGTAAGCACATTGCGGCGTACTGCACCGACCTCACCATGAAGGCGAGAAACGGCGAGCTGGATGCCATCATCGGCCGCGAGCGCGAGATTGAGCGTGTGGTGCAGATTTTGTCCCGCCGCACAAAGAATAATCCGTGTCTCATCGGTGAGCCGGGCGTCGGTAAAACGGCCGTTGCAGAGGGGCTTGCCCTGCGCATTGCGGCAGGCGAAGTGCCCGCGAAGCTGCGCAAAAAAGAAGTGCAGCTTCTGGATCTCACGGCGCTCGTCGCCGGTACGCAGTTCCGCGGCCAGTTTGAAAGCCGCATCAAGGGACTTGTAGACGAAGTGAAGCAGGACGGCAACATCATCCTCTTCATCGATGAGGTGCATAACCTCGTCGGCACAGGCGATGCAGAGGGCAGCATGAACGCGGCGAACATTCTAAAGCCCGCGCTGTCCCGCGGCGAAATTCAGGTCATCGGCGCAACGACGTTCTCCGAGTATCGCAAGTACATTGAAAAAGACGCCGCACTGGAGCGCCGCTTCCAGCCCGTCACCGTGACAGAGCCGTCCATCGACGACGCAACGGATATCATCCGCGGCATCAAAAATTACTACGAAAAATACCATAACGTGCGCGTTTCCGACCAGATTGCGAAGCGCATCGTCGTGCTTTCCGAAAGATATATCAGCGACCGTTACCTGCCGGATAAGGCCATCGATTTGTTGGACGAAGCATGCGCCTGCGCCGCGCTGCGCAACAAAAAGCTTGCGGATTATGAAGAAGCAAATTTGAAGCTCGAAAAGCAGCGCAAGGCGGAAGCCGAGATCGAGGGCGCAGAGAATGTCGATTACGAAGCGCTTGCCGAAGCGAAATATAAAGTCGCGGCGCTCGAAAAAGAGCTTGCCGCGTTTGACCCGAACGAAGTCACCGCGCCGGTAACGGAAGCGGATCTCGCGTATGTCATCGAGCTTTGGACGGGTATTCCCGCTGCAAAGATTGAGCAGAGCGAGCTCGGCAAGCTTGCCCACCTGGAAGAAAAGCTGAGCGAGCACATCGTGGGGCAGGAGGAGGCCGTCAAGGCTGTTTCCGCCGCCATCCGCCGCAGCCGCGTGCAGATCAACCCGCGCCGCCGCCCGGCCTCGTTCATCTTCGTCGGCCCCACCGGCACCGGCAAGACCGAGCTTGTGCGCGTGCTTTCGAAAGAGCTGTTCGATTCCCCGGAGACGCTCATCCGCCTCGATATGTCGGAGTTCATGGAAAAGCACTCGGTCTCGAAGATCATCGGTTCGCCCCCGGGCTATGTCGGCTACGATGAAGCCGGTCAGCTCACCGAAAAGGTGCGCCGCCGCCCGTATTCCGTTCTGCTCTTCGATGAGATCGAAAAAGCACACCCGGATGTTATGAACATCCTGCTGCAAATTCTCGACGAAGGCCGCATTACGGATGCGCACGGTCGCACGGTCAACTTTGAGAACACCGTCATCGTCATGACCTCCAACGCGGGCAGCAACAGCCGTGAAGCGCTCGTCGGCTTCAACCGCACCAGCGCGGACATCAGCCGCGAAAAGGCCATGCGCGCGCTGTCCGATTTCCTGCGTCCCGAGTTTCTGAGCCGCATCGATGAGATCGTCGTCTTCCGCCCGCTGAATGAGGAGGACTACAAGAAGATCGCGGTGCTCATGCTGAACGAGTACGTCGGCACGCTTAATGAGCGTGGCATCACGCTGCGCTGGACGGACGAAGCCGTCGCGAACATCGCGCATCGTGCCGCAGGCGGTAAGAGCGGCGCCCGCGACATCCGCAATACCATCCGCCGCACCGTGGAAGACAAAATCGCGTCCCTCATCGTCGAGAAAGGCGAAGGCAACGTCACCGGTATTCTCGTCACCGAAAAGGACGGCGAGATCGACGTGGAGCCAATCTAACCTTATAAACCGCAAATCCCCGCACAGCGCTGTTTAAAAGCCTGTGCGGGGATTTTTGTATGCGGAGGAAGTAAGTCCGATGTATTCAGTTTGTCAGGATGATGGCCTGCTCGAAAAGGGCGGTGTAGGCGGCCTCCACGCTGTCTTTGCCGTAGTAGATGTCCTGCCCGGCGAGAGGATCATTGAAGTAGTAGCCGTTTTCGTCATAGCCTGTAAGGACGAGCGCGTGCATGGGGTAGACCCACGTAATCTCCCGTCCGGTCTCCGGCACCGTCCAAATGTCGCTTTCAATCGGCGGCTCCATGCAGATAGTCGCCCAGATCATCACCGGGGTGTCGTTGTCAATATAGCCTTTTAGGCGATAAAGCGGCACGCCGCTCAGACGCTCGGCGTGGTAGCCGGTGTTTGTGAGAAACTCGTTCATGGCGCGTTCAATGACGGTGGAGTAGCATCCCCAGCCGGTTTCCGAAAACGGGTCGCCGGGGAACGCCTCCCATGGGTCGCAGCCGATAAGCTCTCCGTTTTCGTCCGTGTGCGGCGCGTCGCCCGTCGGCAGGTAATAGGAAGCAAATTCCTCCGCCGTGACGGTGCAGCCGTAGTAGTTTAACAGCATGGCGGCGCTGGCGCTTTCGCAGCCCGTGGGAAGCGTAGGTAGCTGCGAAATGTACGGCACGTCTTTAATGCGGCGGGTGGTTGCCTGCGCGGGGAAAATATCGGCGTAGGCAAGCGCGGGCGTAAAGCGCAGCAGCGCCGCGGCGAGCACGCCGAACACGAGTATCACCGGCAAAAGGCACAAAATGCGTCTGCGCCGCCGTGCGCGGTGCTTTAGGCGGCGCGGCACAGCACTGTGTCGGAAGCTTTCGGGTGCCAAATTTACATTTTTGCGCGTTTGCATAAAGATCCCCCTTTTTAAAACTCCTTTATAAACGGGTGAAAATTTCTCTTAGCAGAGTGAGCACAAGCAGGTGAGCGGGGTAAAACAGGTAGTAGCCCCACTGCAAAACTTTGCTTCGGCGACCAAGCGTGTGGTTGTAGCATAAAAGAAGCGGCACACACAGCAGTACGAACGGCCTCAGCCACACGGGCAGCGTAGAGCCGTAGACGAAATACTGCAAAACATACAAAAGCGTGACGAGCCCGAAAAACGCCCATTGCTTTTTGGGGCTTTCCCGAAAAACGGCAAAGCCGAAGATCCACAGCACGGCGATGTAATTCCAGTTTGCGGGGTAGGCGAGCAGGCAGCACAGCCCGAGCAAAAGCAGCCGCACCCAAACGGGCGCGCGCAGCCGGTTCCACAGCGTGACGGCGAGAAGCCCCAAAAAGAGCCCCCACAAAACGCCCGTCACGTACCAGAACTCCCAAACCGTGAATTTAAAGCACAGCGCATACGGCACATGGGAGATGACCGCCGCAATAAACAGCCGCAGCAGGTACTTTTTCAGATTCGACGTGTACGCGTAGCCCTCTGCGATGAAAAAGCACATGATGGGCGCGGCAATCTGCCCCACGGCGTGGAAAAACAACGCGGCGGGCGCGGTATCTGCCAAAAAGACGGTGGCGGCGTGGTCCAGCACCATGGCGAGGACCGCAATGAGCTTTAAGGTGTTTGCGTTCAGCGCGGGGCGCGAAAATGTGCACGCGGTTCTGTTTATATCGGTCATGCGTTCGCCCCTCTCCTCTTTCTGCTTTAACTATACCGAAAAAGACGCAAAAAAGTCCCCCGCAAACTGCAAAAAAGTTGCAAAATTTTGGGGGACGGGTGTGTGGCTTTTAGATTTTTAAGAGTAGAGGGGGTCAGCCGCCGTAAGAGAAAATTTCGTCAGAATAATTCTCGAAATTCAGTTGACTGGTGAGGTCAGTATCATAAAACAAAGTTGAATCACCTGATGTTAAGAAATTCGGGTCGATTCCGAAGCCGGTCACGCTCGTAGAAATATAATCGTAGGTCATCGTTAAGGAACAACCGTTTGTGGCGCGCAAGACTAAAAGGGATTCATCGTTATATGTGATTCCGGAAACGGATTCCGTATTGTATATAAATTGGTTCCAAAACCAAATGTTCTCGAGATATAGCCGAGACCACATATTTGAAGTCCATTGCGCTTCGTTGATGTTTTCTTGACTGATAAACTCGGTAAACAAACTACCGGGTGCGTTGAGAAAGCTGTTAAATACGGAAGAATATAAATCGTAAGTGCCAAATTCTTCTTCAAACGATTTTATAAAAGCGTCTTCGTCAAATTCAGAGGTAGAGTAGGAAGAAAAGCGTTGAAATAGAGTTAACGCCGTGGAGGCGGCAGCCGTAAAAGCATCATTATCCGGCATAGCACGGGTACTTGCGTCTACTTCTGTGGCATGAACATACAACGGCAGTCCGTATTGCGGTGTAAATACAAAGTCCACGATAAAATCACGGCCTTCAACTGTTTTTACGGTGACATTCCGTGCATACACGTATTTCGGTATTTCAGGATATTCGCTGTTGGGGTCGTAAGTGTGCATCAACCCGGAAAACTTCATGTTCGGTAAAATCCGGCAGCCTTTTAAAAACGGCTGAATGATGCTGCGCACATACGCATCTGAAACTTCAATGTACGTCTTCTGGTCGGAAAGCTCATTGCTGAGCTGATACAGCCAGTTATCCATATTCGTTTCACCGTTGATATTGAGCTCCTGCAAAATGAAATTCCGCATCGTGTTCGGCGTGGCGTTGTCATTGTTTGCATATATGGAGGATTTTGAAGTGTCGATCTCATTCCACGGCGGCAGGACAAGACTGGAGGGGTCTTCCAAATACAGCGGGCTTTCCGCGCCGGTAATCTGCGCGGCGCTTTCCTTGTTTTTAAAGTTTGGCATCACGCGGCTGAATAGCGTGGGGGAGAAATAGCCGAGCGTCAAAATGGCGGCGCAAAGGAACAAAGGCAGGAAAACCGAGAGAAAAATGTTGCGTTTCATATCGTTCTGCCTCCTTTGTAGCGGGTTTCGCGCTGCTTTTTGCGCTTCTGGCGTTCTTTTTCACGCGCCTTATCGCGTGTTTTCTCGCGCGGCGGGCGCTTCTGCAAAAGCGCTTCCAGCTCGTCGCCCTGATTTTTAGGAATGGGCGCTACATTCATGTGAATGATAATCGTGGTGCCCTTCTGGTAGGTGGAGCGAATTTCAAGCCGCGCCCCGTGGCGGCGACAGATGTCGTCGCACAGCGCAAGGCCGAGGCCCGCGCCGCCTGCCTTGCGGCTGCGCGCTTTGTCTTCCATGTAAAACGCTTCCGTTGCGCGGCGCACGGTATCGGGCTTCATGCCCATGCCGCGGTCGATGACGGAGACCACCGTGTGGCCGTCCAGCTCGGACTGAATGAGCCAGATTTCGGAATTGTCCGGGGAAGCCTTCGCGGCGTTATCGATGAGGTTGTAAAGCAGCGATAAAAACAGCTCGCGGTCAATGTGCAGCACGGCGTTTTTGTGCAGCGTTGTCAGCTTGATGCCACGCCGCCCGAGCACCGGCGCCATGGTGGCGTGCACATCAGAGAAAAGCTGTGCCACGGGAATATCCGCAAAGTCGAGCGGGGTGTTATCGGTAGAAGCCAGCGTCAAAAGCTTTGCGGAAAGCCCGCGCAAGCGCTTGGCTTCCTCCACAATGGCAGAAGCAAAGTCGCGCCGCTGCTCGTCCGTGACAACGCTTTTGATGCGCAGAATATCCGCAAAGCCCAAAATGCTCGTCAGCGGCGTTTTCATCTCGTGCGCCATGGCGTCCGCAAAGCGCTTGCGGCTTTCTGCAATACCGCGCAGCTTTTCCTCGCGCTCGTTGATGGAAGCGGTCATCTCGTTGATGCTGTGTGCAAGCGTTTTCAGCTCTGAGCTGCCCTTTTCGGGCATACGCACGGTGTAGTCGCCCGCGGCCGCCGCGCCGATGGTCTTTACGGCGCGCTTTAACGGGCGCAGAAATCCCAATACGGAAATGAGCAGCAGTACGGAAATACCGCCGCCGCAGCAAAGTCCCCACATGCGCGCGTTGTTCAGGTTGGCGTCGTGCTCGTCATACACATTCGTAACGTCATACACTGTGCGCAGCTCATACGACATGGCTTCCAGCTTGATGATGGAGACCACCATGAGGTACGTCTTTTCGCCGGCGTCGAAGATCACCGTTTTGCCGTCCGTAATGGCATCGTTCGGCTTGACGGAAGCTAAATCATACGAAGCGCCGTCCAAGACCTCGGTGCCGACCGCCGTGATGGTTTTGCCGCCCTTTTTCACTTCTATCACGTCCGCGGTGGAAATGTCTGTCGTAATGGTATCCTTCAGCATGTCTGTCAGCTGATCGGTGCTCAAAAACAGCGTGTTCACCTTTAAACGCTCATACGCCGCGTGGTTGGAAAGCGAAGCCGCCAATGCCGAATGTGCGGAAGCGGCGGAGTTGACCTCGCGGGCTATGGCGCTGCGAAAGTGACTATCCAGTATGTAAAACTGCGTGAGCTGCACGGCGAGCGTGACGAATACGAGCGCAATGAGCGATATTTTTTGCCATAGCTTCATAAAAGACTCCCTTTACGCTTATCGGCGCTCTAAGCGGTAGCCGAGCTTCGGAATGGTGATGAGCTTGCCCTGCAATCCCATTTTGCGGCGTACCTGCTGCACGTGAATGTCCACACTGCGCGATTCGCCGGTGAAATCAAAGCCCCAAATGTTCGAGAGCAGCTGCTCGCGCGTGATGGCAACGTCCAGGTTGCGCATGAAAAAGACGAGTACGTCAAACTCCTTCGGTGTCAGTGCCACGGGCACGCCGTTTTTCAGCGCCGTGTGCTTTTCAATGTCCACCTGAATATCGCCGTAGCGCAGGTGCATTTCGCTTTTGCCCGCGCGGCGCAGCACCACTTCAATGCGCGCCAAAAGCTCCACGGGCTCAAACGGCTTTACAATGTAATCCTCTGCGCCGCCGCGCAGACCCTTTACCTTGTCCGCCACCGCGCCGAGCGCCGTCAGGAAAATCACCGGCGTTTCGCAGCTTTCCCCGCGGATGTGCTCCAAAACGGCAAAGCCGTCCATGCCGGGCAGCATCACGTCGAGCAAAATGAGGTCATACGTGCCGTTTAGGATGGTCTGTACGGCCTCTTCGCCGTCTGCGCAGCGGTCGTATTCGTAGTCGCCGATCGAGAGCGTGGCGGCCAGCATTTTCGAGATATTTTCATCGTCTTCCACAATCAGAATGCGGATCATACAGTCTTCCTCTTTTCCCCTTTTCGCCGGCACCCATCCGACGATTATGTTAACCCTATTGTAGCATAGAAAAAAGCGGGCTTCAAGGAAAGAAGCCCGCCGGTAACGGTGTGTAAATTCAATTTTGCAAAAATTTTGCAGAAAGGGAAAATTTAGCTTTCACCGTTCTCCATTTTTTCGCGGTGGATGCGCAGCAAAGTGAAGCCGAACGGCGGCAGCTTGAAATCGCCGCCTGCGGGGTTCGGGTACGGCGCGCCGAAAATAAACTCTGCATTGTCAAGATGCAGCCCCGGAATGACCGCGTTTTCCATGCTGCGGTTCACGGCAACGAACAGCGCGTCCTCGCCGCCTTCCGTTTCCACATAGCGCTCAAACGAAAGCACATTGTCGTGTGCATAAACACTGCGCAGGCCGCCGCCTTTTAAAATGTCGCCGTGCTCCTGCCGCAGCAGGCCGAGGTAGCGGTACCATGCGATAAGGTCCTCGTCTTCGTGTCCCCACGGGTAGCATGTGCGGTTGAACGGATCGCGGTAGCCCTCCATGCCGGCTTCGTCGCCGTAGTAGATGCACGGCACGCCCGGCAGCATAAACTGCAAAAACGCGGCAAGGCGCATGCGCTCAAGGCCGGTTTCACGCTGCTCCGGGGAGAGCGTGTGCGCGCTTTGCCACTCGCGGCCGCGGCTGCCCGCCGGTTCGCCGCCGAGCACCGTCAAAGCGCGTTCCGTATCGTGCGTGCCGATGTGGTTCATCAAAATGCGTAAGACCTGCGGCGGGTAGTTTTCCACGATGGTCTCAATGCGATCCATAATGAGCGACGCGTGCTCACCGAGCAGAAACCCGAGGATTGCATCGCGAAACGGGTAGTTCATCACGCTGTCCAGCTGCCCGCCCAGCAGATACCGGCGGCGCACACCGTAAGCCGTTTTGTTGGAGGCGTCTTCCCACACTTCGCCGAGCACCATGGCGTTTTCATCCTGCGCTTTCGCGGCGCGGTTCAGGCGGTCAATAAAGCCGTCCGGCAGCTCGTCGGCAACGTCCAAGCGCCAGCCGGAAGCACCGGCCTCAAGCCAATGCCGGATGATACCGCCTTCGCCGTTGATATAGTTGTCATACGCGGGATTTTCCTCGCGCACATTCGGCAGCGTGATGAAATTCCACCAACATTCGTAGTCGTTCGGCCAGCTCCGAAAGCTGTACCACGGGTAATACGGGGAAGACTGCGAGCGGTACGCGCCGCCGTCGCCGTAGCGGCCCTCGCGGTTAAAATAAATGCTGTCGCTGCCCGTGTGGCTGAAAACGCCGTCGAGCAAAACGTGAATGTTGCGTTCTTTCGCCGCCGCGCACAGCGAGCGGAAGTCTTCCTCATCGCCGAGCAGCGGGTCAATTTTCTCATAGTTCGCCGTGTCGTAACGGTGGTTGGAGTGCGATTCAAAAATGGGGTTCAGATAAATGCAGGTCACGCCGAGAGACGCTAAATAATCGAGCTTTTCCTCGATGCCCTTTAAGTCACCGCCGAAAAAATCCGAGTTTGTCACAATGCCCTGTGCGTTCGGCTTCCAGTCCGGCTGGTCAAGCCAGTTTTCATGCAGCGTGCGGTCTGCCGGAACGTTTTCTTTCGCTTTGCCGGAGGACGCAAAACGGTCCGGGAAGATTTGATACAAAATGCCGCCCGCAAGCCAGTCCGGCGTTTTATATGCACCGTCGTACACGGTCAGCTGCCAGTCTTCACGTGCACCGGCGCGCGCCTCGCCGCCGAGGTCCTTTTTAAGAACAGAGCGCCCACGCGATGTGCGCAGCTCAAAATGATAGAAGTAAAGCCCCGTTTTCTGCGGCGTAAAGTGGCACTCCCACCACTCGTAGTCATTGCCGTTCATGCCGCACCAGAACATATCAAGGCACTCAATGCGGTTATCCGGGTGCTGCACCAAAAGGTAGGAGGCAGAGCACTGCATGTTGCGCGGCAGCGTAATTTTAAAGTGCACACGCGTGCCGTCTGCCACAGCGCCCAGCGGGCTGCGGTGTATGGAATTTCTGGAATTAAATAGCGTCATCGGTAAACTCTCCTGCATGAAGAAGCAGGGCACTACGACTGCAGCGCCCTGCTTTTTACATAAACTTACGTGATATTACTTCTTTTTCGTCTCGGCTTTCGTCTCGACCGGCTTTGCGAGCCAAATGGTGTTCGCATAATCGCGGATGGCGCGGTCGGCAGCGAAAATACCTGCCTTTGCGGTGTTGACGAGGGACATAGAGTTCCACTTGGTCTGGTCCTTATAAAGCTGTTCGGCTTTCTGCTGTGCATGGCTGTAAGAAGCAAAGTCTGCAAGCGCCATGTACTGGTCGACGTTGAGAAGTGCCTGGTGCAGGTTCTGGAACGTCTTGCCGTTAAAGCCCTGGCCGAGAGCATCCATCGCCTTGCGGATGATGTCGTTATGCTCATACTGGTTTCTCGGGTTGTAGCCGGAAGCGCGCAGGCTGTTGACCTCGGGCGTCGTCATGCCGAAGAGGATGATGTTGTCGTCGCCCACTGCGTCGTGAATTTCCACGTTCGCGCCGTCCAGCGTGCCGAGGGTGATGGCGCCGTTGATCATAAACTTCATGTTGGAGGTGCCGGAAGCCTCTGTACCCGCAAGGGAGATCTGTTCGCTGATCTCCGCCGCCGGGGTGAGCAGCTCTGCCCAGGATACGCAGTAGTTTTCAACGAAGATGACGCGCAGCTTCTGGTTGACGCGCGGGTCGTTGTTGATGGTATCGGCAAGGCAGACGATGAACTGGAGAATTTCCTTTGCGAAATAGTAGCCCGGGGCTGCCTTTGCGCCGAAGAAGAACGTGTGCGGGGTATAATCCGCGTTCGGGTTTTCGAGCAACCACTGGTATACGGAGAGAATATGCAGCGCATTCATGTGCTGGCGCTTGTACTCGTGCAGACGCTTGACCTGTACATCGAAAATGCTGTTCGGGTCAACGATCTGGCCCTGCGTGCGCTTAACGTGCTCGGCAAGGCGCTGCTTGTTGTGCAGCTTGATCTCGGCAAGCTTCTTCTGCACGGAGGTATCGTCCTTATACTTCATCAGCTTCTCAAGCTGAGCAGCATCGTGGATGAAGCCGTCGCCCGTCAACTCGGTGATAAGGGAAGCAAGCTCCGGGTTCGACTGGTTCAGCCAGCGGCGATGTGCAATGCCGTTTGTGACGTTCTTAAATTTATTCGGCCACTCGGTGTAGAAGTCGTGGAACACGCTGTCCTTCAAAATTTCGCTGTGCAGCGCGGAAACGCCGTTCGTGCTGTGTGTTGCGTATACGGCAAGGTTTGCCATGCGCACATAGCCGTCGTTCAGCGGGGCCATGCGCCAGATCTTGCCTTCGTCCACGCCCTTTGCACGCATCTCAATCCAGAAGCGGCGGTTGATCTCTTCCACGATCTGGTAAATACGCGGCAGACGGGATTTGAACAGGTCTGCGCTCCAGCACTCAAGCGCCTCGCTCATAACGGTATGGTTCGTGTACGCAATGGTGCGGGTCACAATATCCCAAGCTGCGTCCCACTCGTAGCCGCATTCGTCGAGCATGATGCGCATGAGCTCCGGGATGGCGAGCACGGGGTGCGTGTCATTGAGGTGGATCGCCGCAAGCTTCGGCAGATCATCAAGGGAGCTATGCGTGTACAGGTGGCGGCGTACGATGTCCTGTACGGAGGCGGAAACGAGGAAGTACTGCTGTGCAAGGCGCAGGCTCTTGCCCTCGTAGTGGTTGTCTTCCGGATAGAGAACCTTTGTGATGGTCTCTGCCATAGCTTTCTGCTCCATAGCGCGCATATAGTTGCCGCTGTTGAAGAGCTTCATATCAAATTCGTTGGCTTCCGCACGCCAGATGCGCAGCACAGAAATGCCCTTGCCGTCCATGCCGGAAACATACAAATCGTACGGGATCGCCATAACGGGGTTATAGTTCTTATGACGTACGGAATGGTAGTGGTCATGCCACTGCTCTTCAATGTAGCCGTCGAAGTGCACCTCAATGGCGCTTTCATCGACCTTCTGCATCCAGACCTCGCCGCCCGGAAGCCAGAAGTCCGGCAGCTCCGTCTGCCAACCCTCAACGAGCTTCTGGCGGAAAATACCGTATTCATAGCGCAGGGAATAGCCCATGGCCGGGTAGCCCTGTGTTGCAAGGCCGTCAAGGAAGCAGGCGGCAAGACGGCCGAGGCCGCCGTTGCCAAGGCCGGCGTCCGGCTCCTGTTCGTAAAGGTTATCGAGCTTTACGCCCATTTCGGAAAGTGCTTTGCGGAAGCTGTCCTCGAGACCGAGGTTAAACAGGTTGTTCTTCAGGGAGCGGCCCAGCAGGAACTCCATGCACAGGTAGTAGATTTGCTTTGTCTCCTGCTTTTCAGCTTCGCGTACAAATTCGTCGCGGCCGCGAACGAGCAGGTCGCGCACCACAAGTGCGGATGCTTTGTAGAATTCATCGTCGGAAGCGTTCTTTGCGGAAACGCCGTAAATGTGCGAGAGCTTCTCACGGATTGCGCTCTGGACCTGCGCGGGGGTCATCTTGTAATTCATTCTTTGTCCTCCATGTGTTATGCGTGAAAAACACGCCAGATTTGTGTTATATGCACAAAATTAAATGCGTTTTGATTAAAAAACAAATGATTTATACCCATTATATACTAAAATCATGAAAAATTCAAAACCAATAGCGGGCGGATAAGCAGAAATTAAAGCTGTGGCTTTGTATAGTTTCGACAGAAAATATCGGCTTTCGGTATAAACCGGCCGAAAACCGCAGTGCGCCTGCCTTTTTTCGACCTTACACACACCGTATACTATTATATAAGGGAAAACAGCGGGTTACAAGTACATTTGTGTAAAATCTGTGCAGATTTTGCAGAAAACCGCCGAAACGCCCGTCTTGCGCGCTTTTTTTGACAAGGCGGGGCTTTTGGTATATAATGCAGAACAGAGTATAACCTGCGTAAAATCGGTGCGGGGAAAGGAATCTGTGCAATGGAAAAAACGAGATTCAAACTGAATATCTGCGGCGTAGACGTCACCGTTTCCGGCGATGTGGACCGCGACGGTGCAGAAGCCATCGCAGAGCGTGTGCGCGTGCGTATGGAAGAGGTTTTAAACAACGCCTACGGCGCGACCATAGAGAAAGCGGCGGTCATTGCGGCCATGAACCTGAGCGAGGAGCTTTCCCGCACGGAGGCCGCTTTGAATCAGGCCCGCGAGGAAGCGGATGCCCTGCGCACAAAGACAAAGGAATTTGCCGGTGCGGATGGCCTGAAGGCCCGCCTTTCCGAAGCGGAAACGAAGCTCGGCGTTTTGCAGGAAAAGCTGCGCCTTGCCGAAAACCGCGCCGAAGCTGCGGAAAAGGAAGCGGAAGAAGCGAAAGCCGCTGCCCAAAACGCAGCGCACACGGCAGCTGCAGAACCGCTCGACCTGCCGCCCATCGACCTGCGCAACCCCATGCTGCCCGATTACGGCGACGAAACGGGGCTTGTGAGCTTTTTCGAAAAGGCAGACGTAAAGGAGACCGCGCGTGAAGACGAAGAAAATTGAGGTGCTCGCGCCCGCCGGTAATCCCGCGGCCCTGAAAGCGGCGGTGTTCGCCGGTGCGGATGCCGTGTACATGGGCGGCTCGCTGTTTTCCGCCAGGGCATCGGCGGTGAATTTTTCGCGTGAAGAAATGCGGGAAGCGGTGCTTTTTGCCCGCGAGCGCAATGTGCGCGTGTACGTCACGGTTAACACGCTTTTAAAAGATGACGAACTTCCCGAAGCGCTCGATTTCTGCAAGTTCCTGTGTTCTGTTCCCGTAGACGGCATTTTAATCCAGGACATGGGTCTGTTTAATATTCTGCGCGAAGCCTGCCCCGAGATGCCTTTGCACGCCTCTACCCAGATGAGCCTGCACACGCCCGGCGGCGCGGCCTTATTAAAGGAACTCGGTGCGTCCCGCGTCGTTTTGGCGCGTGAGATGTCTTTGAAAGAAATCGAAGAAGTCTCCAAAAAGACCGATGTGGAGCTTGAAGCTTTCGTGCACGGTGCGCTGTGCATGTCGCTTTCCGGCCAGTGCTATTTCAGCGCCATGCTCGGCGGCCGCAGCGGCAACCGTGGGCGCTGTGCTCAAACCTGCCGTCTGCCGTTTGCCGCGCCCGGTGGCACGGGGCACGACCTCAGTTTAAAGGACATGTCGTTCATCGACCACATCGAAACGCTGCACAACGCCGGCGTATGTTCCGCAAAGATCGAGGGTCGCATGAAGCGGCCGGAATACGTGGCGGCGGCAGTCGCGGCGTGCCGAAAAGCGGCAGACGGCGAGCCTGTGCCGGAAAACCTGCTCGAACATTTAAACGCGGTGTTCTCGCGCTCCGGCTTTACGGACGGCTATCTGTCCGCCCACAGAGGACGCGTTATGTTCGGCACCCGCACAAAGGAAGACGTGGAGAGCGCAAATTCCGCCGTGTTCGCGCAGCTGCATACTTTATATAAAAACGAAGCGCAGCGTGTGCCGGTGACATTCACATTAAGCGCCTTTGCGGGCGAAAACCCGCGCGTCACAGTCTCGGACGGCGAAAATGAAGCGGTCGTCACGGCAGAAGACTGCGTATGCGAAATCGCGCAGAAGCTGCCCGTCAACACCGAACGCTGGGAGCAGCAGTTAAGAAAAACCGGCGGCACGCCGTATTTGTGCGAAGCGGTGCAAATTGATACCGATGAAAAAACCGCATTGCCCATTTCCGTTTTGAACGGTCTGCGCCGTGAAGCACTGGAAAAGCTCGGCGAACAGCGCCGCGAAAAGCCCGCAGTGCCGTTTAAAAATATTCCGCTCGATACGCGTACACATGGTGAAAGCGGCTGGCCTAAACTCCGCGCGTTCTTCAAAGACTGCGCGCAGGTGCCGGAAAATATTTCCATGCTGGAAGCGGTCATTCTGCCGCTCGACGCCGACGAAGCGACGCGCACGCGCTGCAAAGACGCGGGTGTTGAGGTAATTCTTGCCCTGCCGCGCGCGCTGTGGGGCATCGAAAACGCAGTGCGCGCACGCATGGAAGCGTGCAAAGCCATGGGCGATACGCACTTTTACTGCGGCAATCTCGGTGCGCTCGCCCTGTGCAAGGAACTTGGTGTGTCCGCGCACGGCGGATTTTCGCTCAATGTATTCAATACGGAATGCCTGCGCTTTTTTGAAGAATTCGGCTTAGACGATACCGAGCTTTCCTTTGAACTGACCGGTGACGAAATTCGCGGTCTTGGCGGCGAGCTGCCGCGCGGCATTTTGCTCTACGGCCGTCAGCCCCTGATGCTCACGCGTAACTGTCCGCTTGCAAATTCGCCGAAGGGCTGCTTAAACTGCAAGCATGCGGGCAAAATCCGTGACCGCAAGGGCGTGGAATTTCCCGTGCACTGCACGCGCTTTGAGGGCAAAACCGTGTATTCCGAGGTCTTTAACAGCGTGCCGCTCGTGCTCTTTGACCGCCCCGTTTCAAATGTCGATTTCGGTGTTTTGCGCTTCTCTGTGGAAAACGCCGTGGAAACGCAGGCGATTTTAGACGCTGCCGTTCGTCATGAAAAGCCGCATTCCGACTGCACCCGAGGACTTTTCCTCCGCGGTGTGCTTTGATTGTGGAAAACTCGGTGGAAAGTGTTTAGAACTTTCTTTTTGAACAGACTGTGAACTCAAAAAAACCGCAGAAATAAGCCGTTTTTCATTTTCCACAGCGCTGTGGAAACAGTTATCCACAATGAGGGAAAACCGGGAAAAAGTGTGAAAAACGGGAATTTTTGGGATACTGTATATAGACAAGGAGCAAAAAATGGAACAAAATATGGTTTTAAAACTGATGCGTGTGCGCGAGGGTGCGATCATCCCGAAGCAGGCGACGGCGGGCAGCGCGGGCTATGACCTGTGCGCGTGTATGGACGCCCCGCAGACGATCGAGCCGGGCGAGCGCTGCGTATTTCCGAGCGGTCTTGCGGCGGAGATCCCCGCGGGCACGGCGGGCTTCGTTTTCACTCGCAGCGGTCTCGGCATCAAAAAGGGCATTCATGTCACGAACGGTGTCGGTGTCATCGACAGCGATTACCGCGGCGAAATCCAGATCGGCCTGCACAATCTCAGTGCGGAGCCGTACACGGTGCAGCCGGGCGAGCGCATTGCGCAAATGATTATTATGCCGTATTTCGCGCCGGTGATTGAGGAGGTCACATCTCTAACGGAGACTGACCGCGGTGCAGGTGGATTCGGAAGCACGGGGACAAAATAAATTTTCAAATTGCGGCGGTGTTCACGATTTTTCGGTTGAAGCTCCGCCGCTGTTTTGTTATACTGAATAAGTATGAGTACCGTGCGCCGCAAAGACGTGCGGCTTGCCAAAGTTTTACCCGTTTCGGGAGGTTTTATCCTATGGGTTCTCTGCAATCTACGATCATGGCGGGTCTTTCCTCGCTTTTTTCGCTTTTTTCAACATCTATCAAAGACATCGGCATCGACCTCGGCACGGCCAACACGCTCGTTTATGTGCGCGGCGAGGGCATCGTGCTGCGCGAGCCGTCCGTGGTGGCGGTGGACGCGAACTCTAACGAGGTTTTAGCCATCGGCAAAAAAGCCAAAGAAATGCTCGGCCGCACGCCGGAGTCCATCACGGCGGTACGCCCGTTAAAAGACGGCGTCATTGCGGATTTTGAGGTGACGGCAGCCATGCTCAAATACTTTGTGCGCAAGGCCATCAAGGCCGGTTCGTTCACGCGCCCGCACATCGTCATCTGCATTCCCTCCGGCGTTACGGAGGTGGAGCGCCGCGCGGTGGAGGACGCCGCAAAGCAGGCGGGTGCAAGCCGCGTGGAGCTCATTTTGGAGCCGGTTGCGGCGGCTATCGGCGCAGGGCTGCCCACGGGCGAGCCGGTTGCGAGCATGGTTCTGGACATCGGCGGCGGCACAAGCGAAACGGCGGTCATCTCCTACGGCGACCCCATCGTGGCAGATTCCGTCCGTGTGGCAGGCGATAAATTTGACGCAGCTATCGTTTCGCACTTGCGCAAAAAGTACGGTGTGCTCATCGGCGAACGCACTGCGGAGGACGTGAAATTGCAGATCGGCTCCGCTTACCCGCTTGAGGAACTCGGCAGTGTCTCCATGGAGGTGCGCGGCCGCAGCGCGGCGGACGGCCAGCCGAAAAATATTACCGTCACGGCAGAAGACGTGCGCGAGGCGCTTTTGGTGCCGCTGAAAGCTGTGTTCGAGTCTGTACACCGCGTTTTGGAGCGGACCCCGCCGGAGCTTTCCGCAGATCTTTTGGATATGGGTCTCACGCTCACGGGCGGCGGTGCACTGCTGCGTGGCTTAGACCGCTTTTTGCATGAAGCGACGGGCCTGCCCGTGCAGGTCGCGGAGCGCCCGCTCGACTGCGTAGCCGAGGGTGCAGGCCGCACATTAGAAGGCAAAGCGCATATCCCCGCAAACGCGCGCGGCGCGGTAAAAGCTGCAGAAAAATAAATTGAATTTGACTTTAAATAAAAATCGAAAGGCAGGTGCGGCGCATGGAGAAATTCACCTCTAAAAATTTTAAAATTTTAATGATCGTGGTTGTTGTTCTGCTCGGCGTGCTCGTGTACGGCTTAAACGCCGGAACATCCGTGTTCTCAAACGTGTTCGGCACGGTATCCGCACCGCTGCTCACGGCGGGGACGAATACCACCGAGGGCGCAAAGGAGTTTTTAAATTTGGACGGCATGTCCAAAGAGGAGCTTAAAGCGCTGTACAACGACCTTTCGGAGGAAAACCGGAAGCTGCGCGAACAGCTTGTGGATTACTATACCTTAAAAGACGAGAATGCTTCGTATGAAAATATCCTCTCCGTCAAAAAAGCCATGCCCGACCTGCAATTAGCCGCAGGAAGCGTCGTAGGGCGCGACCCGAACGACGTGTTCGGTGATTTCACCATCAACTGCGGCAGCCTTGCGGGCGTATCCGTCGGCGATGCCGTCATCACGGAAACGGGCGTCGTAGGTGTTGTGGAGGAGGTCTACGCCGCGTCAAGCCGCGTGCGGTCGATTTTGTCCGAAAAGACGCAGATCGGCGCCACGGATAAATCATGCAAGGAAAGCGGCGTCGTCACAAGCGACATCCAGTTTGCAAACAGCGGCAAGGTGAAAATGCTGTACCTTACAAGAGATACCGAGGTGCAGCCGGGCTCCATCATTACCACGAGCGGCGCGGGCGGCGTGTTCCCGGGCGATTTGCTCATCGGGCGTGTGGACAGCGTAGAGCGCAGCAACGCGGATTCCTCGTACTATGCCATTTTGACCCCATACGTGGACGTAACCGAGGTGACGGATGTCTTCGCCGTGACGGATTTCGACGGCAAGGGCGACGTTACAACCGGCTTGCCGGAGACGAATAACAAAGATGAAGAAGACCCCGCGCAGACCGCAAGCAAGGGAAATGAATAAAAGGAGTGAACAGCTGTGCCGAACCGCAAAAAATGGATACGCTATGTCTTATATGCGGTTGAGATTCTGCTGCTGTTCCTGTTACAGGATACACCGGGGCTGCTGCCGCAGATCATGGGCGTAAAACCGCTTCCGGTGCTCTCTGCCGCGCTCACCATTGCCATGGTGGAGGCGTGCACACCCGCTATGGCGTTCGGCATGTACGCCGGGTTTCTTGCCGATATCGGCAGCGGGGCTGTGTTCGGGTATCACGCGCTCACGTTCGGCGTGCTGTGCTTTTTGCTGAGCGGCCTGTGCGGCACCAGAATTCAAATTCAGCTTTTCACATCGGTATTGATGGGTCTGTGGAGCTGTGCCGTCGCCGTTTTGCTCGATTGGCTCGTGCTGTACGTCGCGGCCGGGTATTCACTGACGCTGTACGCGCTCGTCACAAAGTATCTGCCCATCTATTTTTACACGCTTTTAACGATACCCGTGTGCTACGGTTTGCAGGCGTGGGTGCGAAAGCCCCGCGTGCGCAGCGCCATACGGCGGCGCAGGTCAAAGCTGCAAAAAATTTAAGTTTTCAACGAAGGGAGACGACAGTTGTGGAAAAAGGACGCGGCCGCTATATTTTCTGCGGCGTTATGCTTGCTGCCGTCTTTCTTTTGTATATCGGGCGGCTTGCCCAGTGGCAGCTTTTAGAGGGCAGCACGTTTGAAGAGGAGGCTGTACAGTCCTCCGCGACGTACTTAAAGCTCACCGGCACGCGCGGCGAAATTTTGGACTGTAACGGAAACGTGCTCGCAGGCAACCGCTCCGTGTATAATGCCATATACAGTCATCTTTCCGGCAGCAATGAAACGCGCAATGCCGTCGTTTTGGAGGCTGTAAAGCTGCTCGAAACGCTGAACGTCCCGTGGACGGATCGCCTTCCCATCGAAATCAAATCGGGCAAATATCAGTTTAAAACCAAAATGACCGCCGAGATCGAAACGCTGAAAAGCGAAGACATCTTAGACTTACCCTCGAGCGCCACGGCAGACGAGTGCATGAAATCGCTCATCAAGCGGTATGACCTCGAAGCCTATACAAGCCCCGAAGACATCCGCCGTATCGCGTCCGTGCGCTATGGCATGGAGTGCGCGTATTTCAGCCGCACGAACCCGTTCGTGCTCGCAAAAGACATTTCCATCGAAACGGTGGAGCTCTTAAGTGAGCGCAGCGCAGATTTGCCGGGCATTGAAACGCAGGTGGAGCAGACGCGCGAATACCCGGAGGGCGATTTGGCCCCGCATATCATCGGCACGCTGGGTGCCATTTCGCAGGAGCAGTACGATGCCGCCGAGGAAGCGGGCAACACGTATTCCGCCTCAAACGTTTCCGGCTATTCCTATACGGATACCGTCGGCCAAAGCGGCATTGAGAGCGTGTTCGAGTCCATCCTGCGCGGCAAAAACGGCAAAGAGAGCGTCACAACGGATGCTACCGGCAAAGTGACCTCCACCACCGTGACAGAGCCGCCGGAAGCGGGCGATTCCGTGTGGCTTACCATAGACAGCAATGTGCAGCGCGCGGCCGTAAACGCGCTCGCCGAGCAGATTGAAGCGAAGCCGACCGAAGACTGCGAGGCCGGTGCGGTTGTCGCCTTGGACGTGAACACCGGTGGCATCATCGCCGGCGCGACCTACCCGAATTTCGACCTTGAAAAGTACAATACGGACGATGCGTATTTGACGCAGCTTTATGCGGACGAAAGCCAGCCGCTTTTCAACCGCGCATTAAACGGCATCTTTACGCCGGGTTCCATTTTTAAGCCCCTTGTCGCCTTGGCGGCGCTGGAGGAAGGCGTCATCACGCCAACCTCTCACCCCGTGAACTGCGACGGCGCGTACCACTATTATGCGCCGGATTACGAACCAGGCTGCCTCGGCGTGCACGGCGAGGTGGATGTGTACGGCGCCATCCGCAACTCCTGCAACGCGTTTTTCTTTGACGTGGGCCGCATGCTGACCATTCACAAAATGCACACGTATGCAGAGCTGTTCGCTCTCGGCGAAAAGACCGGGTGCGAATTGAGCGAGACTGCGGGCATCATGTCCGACCCCAAAACGTATACGGAGCGCCACGGCGCAAATTGGTATGACGGCCTCACCATTCAGGCGGCCATCGGCCAGTGCGACGATATGTTCACGCCGATCGAGCTTGCGGAATACTGCGCCATGATCGCAAACGGCGGCACGCGCTACAAAACGCATTTCTTAAATAAAGTCACGGACTACGACCGCGCGGTGGAAAAAGAGACCGCAGAGCCGGAGGTCGTATTACAGGCGGAGATTGAAGACGAATATTTCAAGGTCGTGCGCGAGGGCATGCGGCAGGTGTGCACAGAGGGCACGGCGGCCTCGACCTTTTCGGATTTCGGCATTGCCGTTGCGGGCAAGACCGGCACGGCGGAAAACGCCGATCATTCCGATAACCTGACGTTCATCGGCTTTGCGCCGTACGAGAACCCGGAGATTGCCGTGGCGGTCGTCATCGAATACGGCGGCAAGGGCGATGCCGCAAAAGAGACGGCAAAGGCCGTTTTTGAAGCTTATTTTGCCGAAACGCTCCAAAAGGAGGCAAAAAGAGCAGAAACCACGGTAACAGAGGGTACGGAATGACGCGTGCTTAGATAGGATATTTGTCTGCTTCGACAAAAAAGCCGCCGTGTTTTTGTCTCGCTGTGATAAAATTGCGGTATAGCCATTTTTACTTTTGACTACCGTGCATTTTTGTGTTATTATGTTTGATGAGGTATTATCTATGGGTACTGCTATTGTTGTCACATCGGGAAAAGGCGGCGTGGGAAAGTCCACCGTTTCGCTTGGGCTGGCTTCTCAGTTTGCGGCGGGCGGCGAACGCGTTCTGCTTTTGGATTGTGACGCGGGCCTGCGCAGCCTGGACCGTATGACCGGCACAGAGGAAGCGCTCGTGTTCGACAGTTCGGACGTTGTGGCAGGGCGCTGCGCGCCTGCGGATGCGATTTACCCGTGCGTGACCATGCCCGGCGTGTCTTTAATGCCTGCCCCGGCAAGCGGCGAAGATCTTGTGCCGGAACGCGTCATGCTTAGACTCGTTCCGCTTTTAAAGCGCTATTTTGACCGCGTGATCCTTGATTCTCCCGCGGGCGTGGGGCGTGGCTTCCGCGCGGCGGCAGCGGCGGCGGACTGCGCGCTTATTGTGTGCAACTCGGACCCCGTGTGTATCCGCGATGCGTCCATCGTGCGCAGGCTTTTAACAGAGCTTGAGGTACCGCAGCAGCGGCTCGTCATCAATCGCTTTAACGCCGAATATTTCGGCAGCCTTTCCGCCGGGCGGGAAGACGCCGGCGGCCTGCGCGACCTCGATGACGTCATCGACCAAAGCGGCGTGCGGCTCATCGGCATCGTACCCGAAGATAGACAAATGACGGCTGCTTTTCAGCGTGGCTGCGTGCCGGCGGATGACCTGCCCGGCATGACGGCGCTTTCCCGCATAGCGGCACGCATGAACGGTGTTTCGGTTCCCTTATCGTTGTGACATTTGGGATAGGGGCCGAATGATTATAAACAGGGAGGAATTTTTATGAACATCGCGCTTACGGCGCATGACGCAAAAAAAGAGCTTATGGTACAGTTTTGCATCGCTTACTGCGGCATCCTGAGCCGGCATAATCTCTGTGCGACCGGCACCACCGGTAAGCTTGTAGAGGAAGCAACCGGTCTTTCGGTCCACCGCTTTTTAAGCGGCCCACAGGGCGGCGATCAGCAGATTGCGGCGCGTATCTCCTGCAACGAGATCGACCTTTTGCTGTACTTCCGCGACCCCATGCAGAAGCAGGCACTGGAGCCGCACGATAAAAACCTGCTCCGTCTCTGCGACCTGAATAACATTCCCGTGGCGACGAACATCGCAACGGCAGAGGTGCTCATCCATGGTCTCGAGCGCGGCGACCTCGATTGGCGCGAGATTGTAAAGCTGTAAATTTAAAACCAAAGCGTATGCTTTGAAAATACACCGGCATTGACCGGGAAGAGTATCTGCCATGGGGCACAAAACAGAGAGCGCCGCAAATGCTGAGAGCGGCGCGTGCATCCGGCAGAGAAAGACACCCGTGAGCCGCACGAAAGTGCGTTTTCCGCGTTAAGGAAAGAAAGGGGAGGGAAAGCTTTCGCTTTTTCTCCCGAAAAAGGGTGGCACCACGAACCTGTTTCGTCCCTTATCCGTTTTGGGTAAGGGTTTTTTTATTTTTCATGAATGAGAGGGATATTTTATGGAATTGATCACAAAAGCGCCTAAGGGCACCGTGGATATCATTCCGGGTGAATCCGAAAAATGGTCGCTTGTGGAAGCCGTTATGACGGATGAAGCGGAACTGAACGGCTTTTCCGAGATCCGCACCCCGGTGTTTGAGCACACCGAGCTTTTCCTGCGCTCCGTCGGCGACACCACCGACGTGGTGGAAAAGCAGATGTACACGTTTGAAGATAAGGGCGGCCGCTCCATTACGCTGCGCCCGGAGGGCACCGCGGGCGCCGTGCGCGCCATGCTGGAAAACGGCCTGTATAACGGCGGTTACCCGGTAAAGCTCTACTATAAGATCTCCTGCTACCGCTACGAAAAGCCGCAGGCAGGCCGTCTGCGCGAGCTGCATCAGTTCGGCGTGGAGATGTTCGGCACCGCAGAACCGGCGGCGGACGCACAGGTCATCGCTATGGCCATGTCCATTTTCAATCGTCTCGGCCTTGCCGATGACATTGAGGTCTCTATCAACTCCATCGGCTGCCCCACCTGCCGCGCAGAGTACAGAAAGGCGCTGAGAACGTATTTCGAGGGCTATAAGGATCAGCTCTGCGAGACCTGCAATTCCCGCTTGGAGCGCAACCCCATGCGTATTCTGGACTGCAAAAGCCCCGTTTGCGGTGAGATTGCCAAGGGTGCGCCGAAGATCACGGATTATCTCTGCGACGACTGCCGTGCGCACTTTGAAAAGGTGCAGACGCTGCTGAAATCTATCAATATTCCGTTTTCCATCGATCCCGGCCTCGTCCGCGGTCTCGATTACTATACCCGCACCGTGTTTGAGTTCCCCTCGAAGCGCTTCGGCTTTGCGCTCGGCGGCGGCGGACGCTACGACGGCCTCGTGGAGGAAGTCGGCGGCAAGCCCACGCCGGCACTCGGCTTCGGTCTCGGTCTTGACCGCATTCTGATGGCGATGAACGAGATGGGCGCAGACTTCGGAAATGACGCAAAGTGCGAGGTCTACATCGCGTCTCTGGGCGAAGCGGCGCAGATGAAGGCGTTCCAGCTCACCGAAAAAATGCACAGCTGCGGCATCGCGGCAGACTGCGACCTGTGTGCACGCGGTCTGAAAGCCCAGATGAAATACGCCGACAAAATCGGCGCGCAGTACAGCATCGTCCTCGGCGACGATGAGATCGCAAACGGCGAAGCCGTGCTTAAAAACATGAAGACGGGCGAAAAGAAGAAGATCTCCCTCAACGATGACTTTGTTGATACGTACATCACGGCCGTCACCGAACAGGAAGACGCCATGCCCATCACATTTTAATCGGTCACACTAACGAAAGAGGAAATCAATCATGACACAATCGAGAACCCATACCTGCGGCGAACTCCGCCTTGCAAACGCAGGCGAGACCGTCACACTGGTCGGCTGGATGGAAAACATCCGCGAAGTCGGCAATAACTTTGCGTTTTTGGTGCTGCGCGATTTCTACGGCACCACGCAGATCGTCATCGAAAACGAAGAGATGATGAACATTGTAAAGCCCCTCAATAAGGAATCCACGATTTCCGTTACGGGCATCGTGCGCGAGCGCACCAGCAAAAACCCGAAGCTCCCCACCGGCGACATCGAGATCGCGCCGACGGAGATCACCGTGCTCGGCCGCTGCCGTTATAACGAGCTGCCGTTCGAGATCAACCACTCCCGCGAAGCGGACGAGAGCCAGCGTTTAAAATACCGCTATCTCGACCTGCGTAATCCGGAAGTGAAAGCCAACATCATCTTGCGCTGCAACGTTGTTTCCGCTCTGCGCACCGCTATGACGGAGCACGGCTTTTTAGAGATCACCACGCCGATCCTCACGGCTTCTTCGCCGGAGGGCGCGCGCGATTACCTCGTCCCGGCGCGTAAGCACCCGGGCAAGTTCTACGCCCTGCCGCAGGCGCCGCAGCAATTTAAGCAGCTCCTCATGACCGCGGGCTTTGACCGCTACTTCCAGATTGCACCGTGCTTCCGCGACGAGGATGCGCGCGGCGACCGTTCTCCGGGCGAATTCTACCAGATGGATATGGAAATGGCGTTTGCCTCGCAGGAAGACGTTTTTGCCGTTATCGAAGACGTTCTCCCGCCGATTTTTGCAAAGTACGGCACGTATAACATCGCGTCCTCCGCACCGTTTGCCCGCATCCCGTACCGTCAGGCCATGGAGGAGTTCGGCTCCGATAAGCCGGACCTGCGCATCGACCTGCGCGTCAAGGACGTTACGGACATTCTGCAAAACTGCGGCTTCGGCCCGTTTGAAAACAACATCGTCAAGGCTGTCCCGGTCTCCAACTGCAAGCTTGCCCGCAAGGCGGTCGATAAGCTCTGCGCAGACGTAGAGGTGCAGGCCGGCCAGAAGCCGTACTGGTTCAAGGTCGATGAATCCGGCGCCATTGCCGGCGGCATCGCAAAGTTTATCAATGCGGATGAAAAGACCGTGGAAGCCGTCAAATCCGCGCTGTCTCTCGAGCCGAATACGCTCGTGTTCCTCTCCGCAGGCAAGCGTGAGGAGGCCCAGAAGACCGCAGGCGTCATGCGTCGTATGCTCGGCGCGGCGTGCGAGGGCCACATGGATAAAGAGCGCTACGAGTTCTGCTGGATCGTCGATTTCCCCATGTACGAGATCGGCGAGGAATCCGGCGAGCTGGAGTTCTGCCACAACCCGTTCTCCATGCCCTCCGGCGGTATGGAAACGCTGCTTAAGGCCGAGCGCGGCGAGATTGACCCGCTCGACATTCTGGCAGACCAGTACGACCTCGTTTGCAACGGCGTAGAGCTCTCCTCCGGCGCTGTGCGTAACCATGACCCGGAGATCATGGTCAAGGCGTTCGAGATGGTACGCCTCGGCGAAGACGATGTAAAGGCGAAGTTCCCGGCCATGTACAACGCATTCTGCTACGGAGCGCCGCCGCACGCCGGCATCGCCCCGGGCGTAGACCGCATGGTTATGCTGCTCTCCGGTGAAGAATCCATCCGCGAGGTCATCGCGTTCCCGATGAACAAGAGCGCACAGGATGTCATGATGGACGCACCGTCCAAAGTCACCGAGGCACAGCTCAAAGAGCTGCACATCGCCGTGACGGAAGAAGAGTAATGTTCTCTTTAGAACAGAACACGTATAAAAACGCGCGGCTCGGCGATACCGATTTCACGGACGCCGAGCTGCGCGGCTATACGTTTGAAAATTGCGACCTGCGCGGCGCGATGTTTTCCGGCGCTTTGCTCGAAAAATGCCGCTTTTCTGCGTGCGCGTTCGATTTTTCTCGCTTAAACGACGTTTTGGCGCGCGGCTGTTCGTTTGAAAACTGCACGTTTTCGGGCGCAAGCCTGTTTGTCACCGCATTTGAGAATTGCCGTGTCTCGGGCTGCTCCTTTGCGGGCGCAGACCTCACCGGCTGGGCCGTGCGCGGCGGCACACTCGAATACTGTGTGCTCGATCATTGTCCGCTCAAAAAGCAGGACTTTTCCGGCATCAGTCTGCGCGGTACGAGCTTTGCGGAAGCGGACCTCGAAAAAGCCGATCTTTCCGGCTGCGACCTTACGGAGACCGTGTTCCGCAATGCGCAGCTGAAAGAATGCGACCTGCGCCGTGCCAAATTTTCGCGCACCGATATCCGCTTTGCAAAAATGCAGAAAACAAAGATCGATTTGGAGGGCGCGGTGTATCTCGCAGGACTGCTCGGCGCTGTCGTCAACTAAAAAAGCCGGCAAAAAATTTCGTGAAAAAATGCGTTTTATTTTGTCAACCGCCGTATGGTGTGCATAGGGCTTATAAACGGGTATAGACGGTGTACAACCGCGCCGAAATATGCCCCCAAAACCGTGAAAAAACGCCATGAAATCACAAGTTATACCGCGCGTTATGGAGAAAACCGTTTCTATGACGCACGGTATATTTTGTTATTATTATGTAAACCTGATACTATATATAGTGGTTTTGACACTAAATATGCCCTTGACATGTATAGGAAAAGCGCCTATAATCGAAAGTACAGAAAGCGCAAAGCGAAGGCTCTTAGGCTTTGCCGCAGGGGAGAAACGGAAAGGGAAGTTAAACGTATGATTCGATATATTGTCAAGCGCAGCGGGGACAAGGTGTCGTTCGATGCGCGGAAAATCAAAAGCGCCATATTTAAGGCCAATACCAGAATCGCCGCAGAGCGTATGAGCGACGCCGATCTGAACGAATTGACCGAAGAGGTGCTCACGGCGCTCGAAAAGCTGCCGGGTACGCCCACGGCGCAGGAAATTCAAAACGTGGTGGAGGAAAAGCTTCTTGCCGCCGATTACGCCAAAACGGCGAACGCTTACATCAATTATCGCACGGAGCACGAGCACCTGCGCGAAATGGACGACGAGCTCGTGAAGATTTTTGAAAACCTCACGTTCCGCCCGTCCGAAGAGGATGACTTAAAGCGCGAAAACGCGAATATCAACGCCGATACCGCCATGGGCACCATGCTGAAATACGGCTCCGAAAGCGCCAAGGCGTTTTACGATAAATATGTCATCCCGCCGGAGATTGCCAAAGCACACGCGAGCGGCGACATCCACATTCACGATAAAGACTTTTATGCCCTCACCGAAACATGCTGTCAGATTGACCTTTTAAAGCTGTTTCAAGACGGATTTTCCACAGGCCACGGCTATTTGAGAGAGCCGAACGACATCCGCAGCTACGCCGCGCTCGCGTGCATCGCCATTCAGGCAAACCAAAACGAGATGCACGGCGGCCAAAGCGTGCCGAATTTCGACTATGCTATGGCGGAGGGCGTGAAGAAAACGTACCGCAAGCAGTATTTCCGTGCGCTCGCGCAGTATATTGAGGTGCGGTTTGATATGAGCGCCTCCGATGCCGCCGCGCTGACGGCTGCCATCAAAGAAGCGCTCGGCACCGATGTCACAATGCACACCGCAGAAGCTTACGCCGAAAAGCTGCGCGCGTTTCTGCCGCGCCATCAAGCAGAAAACGGCTTCCAGATCATCACGGGCGACGCTGCCCGCGCCGCCGCGGAATACGCCGCAAAGACCGCCTACAAAGAGACGGATGCTGCCACGTATCAGGCCATGGAAGCGCTCGTCCACAATTTAAACACCATGAATTCCCGCGCCGGCGCACAGGTACCGTTCAGCTCCTTAAACTACGGCACGGATACTTCGCCGGAGGGCAGAATGACCGTGCACAACCTGCTCCGCGCTACGGAAGCGGGGCTCGGCGACGGCGAAACACCCATTTTCCCGGTTCAAATTTTCAAAGTCAAGGAGGGCGTCAACTACAACGAGGGCGACCCGAACTATGACCTGTTCCGCCACGCGCTGCGCTGCTCCGCCAAGCGCCTGTTCCCGAATTTCAGCTTTTTGGACGCCCCGTTCAACCTGCAATACTATAAACCCGGCGATTATAACACCGAGGTGGCGTACATGGGCTGCCGTACGCGCGTCATGGGCAATGTATTCGATAACACAAAGGAAGTCACCTGCGGCAGAGGCAATTTGAGCTTCACCTCCATCAACCTGCCGCGCATCGGCATTGAAGCGAAGGGCGATATGAAAACGTTCTATAAGCTGCTCGATGAAAAAATCGCGCTCGTGGAAGAACAGCTTCTGCACCGCTTCAAAATCCAGTGCAGCAAAAAGGTGTATAATTATCCGTTTCTCATGGGGCAGGGCGTGTGGATCGATTCCGAAAAGCTCGACCGCAACGATTCCGTCGCCGAAGTCTTAAAGCACGGCACCTTAAGTGTCGGCTTCATCGGCCTTGCCGAGACCTTAAAAGCTCTCACCGGTAAGCACCACGGCGAAAGCGAAGAAAGCTGGAAGCTGGGGCTTGAGATCATCTCCCATATGCGGGAGAAAATGGACGAAAAAAGCCGTGAGACCGGCCTCAACTTCACCTTGCTCGCAACGCCCGCAGAGGGGCTTTCCGGCCGCTTTGTGCGCATAGACCAAAAGAAATACGGCAAAATTCCCGGCGTTACGGACAGAGAGTATTACACAAACTCGTTTCACGTGCCGGTGTATTACCCCATCAGCGCCTATGAAAAGATTCGCAGAGAAGCGCCGTTTCACGCGCTCACGAATGCGGGGCATATCAGCTACGTGGAGCTCGACGGCGATACGTGCAAAAACATCGACGCATTTGAAAGCATCGTGCGCTGTATGAAAGAAATGGGCATCGGCTATGGCTCGGTCAACCACCCCGTAGACAGAGACCCTGTGTGCGGGTATAACGGAATCATCGACGAGGTGTGCCCGAGGTGCGGCAGAAGAGAGGGCGAAGGCGTTCCGCTCGAAAGGCTTCTGGAGCTGAAAAAGCGCTACCACGATGTCCCGGATTATTCGCATTTGATTCGATAGAGCAAAGTTACCCTCAACGGCGGTTAAAGGTTTCGCCCGCCTTTTCAAAGGCGGTGG
>OFOK01000394.1_pt1 | contig 44977 bp, 38 predicted proteins | sample 1542001 | NCBI WGS metagenome assembly OFOK01 (sample SAMN04209242, study PRJEB22552) | human gut metagenome | biome: gut; material: feces | host: Homo sapiens | place: USA: Oklahoma
ATGGTGCTGGCTCCGCTGCTGGGGAGCTGGTGCCGGGTGGAGGAAAAACGGGCCCAAAGCCAGGGGGCGGACGACCGCTGCGGCCTGGTGCTGGAGGTGTTCGAGGAGCTGTGGAACACCGACGAGGGCCTGAACGACGGCGTGGTGGAGCTGGGGGTGGACATTGACCCCACCCTGGTGCCGAATGCCGCGGAGCGGGCGGGCATTGCCTGGCGCTTTGGGGAGCTGCGCGGCGTGCAGAACCCTTTGCAGGGCACCTGGGAAGAGCTGGCAGAGCAGGGATACATCCAAAAAGAGGGGCTGATCTGGCCGGAGGGCTGCTTTTTCTCCTTCCGCGCGGCGGAAAACACCCAGCCCGCTGCCGACCGCTTTGAATTCGACGCCCAGAAGTGGCGCAGCGGCCTTGGCGCTTATTTCTTCCAGAACTGCACCGCCAGAGCCGCGAAGGGCGGGGCGGGCGGCTGGACGTATGAGGTGGGCGCGCATGCCATTGCGTAAGGCGGCCGCCCTGGCGGGAGAAAGAACGGATAAGACGTGAATATGGTTTGCCGGCGTGTTAAAAACGCGGCGGCCCGGAAATAAAACGGAGCGCCAAACCACAGCGCCCCTCCCGGTTTGAACCGACCGGGAGGGGCGCTGTGGTTTGGAAGTGATCGTTTTTGTGCCACAGTGGGCACCCGCCCCATTCCAGGGGCTTGAAAAGGCGTTACTCCCTTTGTTCCAGCGCGGTCTGGTCCAGCAGGCCCATACGCCGGGCGCCGTGGGTGAGCTGAACCAGAAGATCGTGCAGCTGGCCGGCGGTGGCGGTGAAATCCAGCACCACATTGGCCGCAGCGGCCAGGGAAATGGCCTCCAACGGGATGCCCAGCTGCAAAAACATCAGGGTGTAGCAGGAGATGGCGCCGCCGGGGATGGGAGGCGCCGCCACCGACAGCACCACCGCGTTCACCACGCACAGCACCAGGCTGCCGGTGGACAGCTCGACCCCGTACACCTGGGCCGCGAACAGGGGCACCAGAATGAACAGGTTCACCGCGTGGGGCATGAACACCACGCTGCCAAAGGGCAGGGCGAAATTGGTGAGCTTTTCATCGATGCCCAGCTCCTTGCGGCAGCAGTGCATCATGGAGGGAAACGCCGCCGCCGAGGAGGCGGTGGTCAGCGCGATCAAAAACGGCGGCCCCAGCTTGCGGACGGCCTGCAGGGGCGAGAGCCCCGCCTTCATCAGGGAGAGGGTTTCCAAAACCACCTCCAGGGCCGAGAGTGCCACCGACAGGGCCACCACCCGCAGCAGACCCGCCGCGCTTTGCGCTAGGGCCCCCTGCAGCATGAGCCGCAGCACCGACAGAAAGATGAACCCGGGCACCAGCGCGCTGATGGCCGAGAGGATGAACTGCACCACCGCGTTGGACTGCTCCACCACCTGCCCCAGCGCCTGCAGCCGGTCGCGCAGCAGGATCATCACGACCCCCACCACCGCGCCCATGAACAGGATCTGCAGGGTGTTGCCGGCCAGGAACGGCTCCACGATATTGCCGGGCACCACGTCCAGCACCATTTCCACAATGGACTGGAAAACGCTCTGGCTGCTTTGCAGCCCGCTCAGGGCCGGCCGGAAACAGACCAGGGCCGCCGCCATGCAAAAAACGCCGAAGGCCGAGGAGATGAGCAAAAAACGGCCCAGCAGCTTGCGGCCGATCACGCCCAGCCGGCGGGTATCGCCGATGTTCACGATGCCCCACACCATTGAGAGAAACATCATGGGGCCCACAATGCAGGAGAAAAGCCCCAAAAAGGTATTGAAGAGCGGGTTCAGCAGCGTATCCAGCAGCGCGCTGCGCCAGCCCTGGGGCAGCAGCAGCCCCAGCCCCCCCAGCGCCAGCGCCAGCACAGCGGCAAAGAGCACCTGTGAGAGCTGGCTGTGCCTGCGCCCGGCTTTTTGGGTGCAGGAGAGCAGGTTGCAGCCGCCCCGGTATTGCCAGACCAGAGAAAGGCCCAGGTTTTCCAGCATGGCCCGGCCCAGAGCTTCGCTGCCCAGGGCCTCGTTTTCCGCTTCGCCCGGGGCCAGCGGGTCGCAGGGCGCGCCACCGCAGCGCAGGGTCAGCAGCACCCGGCCCATCCGGCGTGCCAGTTCCACCGTGTAATGGGCGTTTAGCCCTGTTTGCCGCTGCCAGTACAGCAGCACCTCTTCCACCGACAGGCGGTTGCGCAGCGCGTCTTTGTGGTCGGCGCCCAGGGCTTCCAGGCCCTGGCCCACAAAGTCGGCCGCAGCGCCGATGCCCTGTGGGGAAAAGTCGAACGTGCCGCGCAGAAACCTGCGCTTTTGAAGCTCCATCGGTTTTTCCTCCCTTCGTCAACGCCGCAGCGCTTCACGGTCCAGCAGGCCCATGCTGCGCGCGCCGTGCACCAGCTGCACCTGCAAGCCCAGTAGGTTGCCGCAGGTGTCGGTGAAATCCAGCACCACATTGGCGGTGGCGGCGATCGAGATGGCCTCCAGCGGGATGCCGAGCTGCAGGAACATCAGCGTGTAGCAGGCGATGGCGCCGCCCGGGATCGGCGGCGCAGCCACCGACAGGATGACCGCGTTCACCACGCACAGCACCAGGCTGGCGGTGGAGAGCCCCACCCCGTAAAGCGAGGCGGCAAACAGCGGGACATACACCATGGTCATGGCGATCTGCGGCATGAACACCACGCTGCCGAAGGGGATGGCAAAGCGGGTGAGTTTTGGGTCAACGCCGAGCTTGTTCTCACAGCAGTCCATGTTCAGGGGGTACGCCGCCGCGGACGAGCCGGTGCTCAGGGCCACCAGCGCGGTGGGCAGCACCTTTTTCAGGGCGGCCAGCGGCCGCTCGCCCTCGCGCAGCAGCGAGAGCAGGTGGAGAGCCGCGTTTACAAAAAGCAGCAGCAGCGTGAGGGCCAGCATCCGGGCAAGGCTGGCCGCGTTGGAGGCGAGTTCGCCCTTGAGCACCAGCCGCAGCACCGACAGAAAGATAAACCCCGGCACCATACCGCCGATGGCAGAAAGAACGAGCTGCACGATGGCGTTGGACTGCTCCACCACCTGGTTCATGACCTGCATCTGGTCCCGCAGCAGGATCATGCCCACCCCCACCACCGTGCCGAGAAAGAGGATTTGTAACGTGTTGCCGGTCAAAAAAGGGTCCACGATGTTTTTGGGCACGATGCCCAGCACCATCTCCACAATGGAACTGAGCACCGAGCCCCCTGTACCGCCCGGCGAAACGGCGGGCCTGAACCACAAGAGCGCCGCACCCAGAGCCAGCGCGGCAAACAGGGTGGAAACCAGCAAAAACCGGCTGAGCAGCTTGCGGCCCACCAGCCCCAGCTGGCGGGTGTCGCCCACATTCACGATGCCCCACACCATTGAGATGAACATCATGGGGCCCACGATGCAGGAAAAAACGCCCAAAAAGGTGTTGAAAAGGGGGTCCAGCACGCCGGTGAGCAGCCCCCCACGCCAAGCGCCCGGCAAAAGCAGCAGCAGGCCCCCCAGTGCAAGAGCGGCGGCCAGCGCCAGCAGCACCAGCGCCAGCTGGCCCAGCCTGCGCTTGATTTTTTGGGTGCAGGAAACGGTATTTACCCCGTCGCGGTAGCGGTAGGTGAGGCCGAGCCCCAGATTGGTCAGAAGCTGCCGCTCCAGCCCGCCCGCCTCGCCGCCCGCAAAGGGGTCGCGCGGCAGGCCGCCGCACCGCACGGCCAGGGTGAGCCTGCGCAGCCGCCGGCCCAGCTCCACCACGGCAAAATCGTCGGTGCCGCCGGCCTTCTGCCAGGCCAGCAGCACCTCCTCCACCGACAGGCGGTTGCGCAGTGCGTCCCGGCGATCCGCACCCAGCGCCTCCATCCCGGCCTTTACAAATTCCGCCGCCCGGTCGATGCCGCCCGGCGTGAGGGAAAAGCGCTCTGTACGATCCGCATTCAACTTCCAGCCACCGCCCTGTTTCCATGATTTTTCTCATTATATCGTCTGCGGGATTGGAAGGGAGGGGCACGCGCAAAAATTGACGAAAAATTGAAGGTTTGCAGGGCCCGCGCAAGGGCGGGCAAACGGCACTTGAGCCTGCAGAATGGGGGCAAAAAAGCCGCCCCGGCGCGGGGCCGTTCGGGCCGGGCGAAGGGGGCGGCTGATAAAAGGCATAAAAGCGGGCGCTCAGGGGGAGCCGGGGGATTGCAGCAGCGGGAAGAGCACCTCGAACCGGCTGCCCGCGCCGGGGGCGGACTCCACCCGTACACGGCCGCCCATGACCTGCGCGCTCTCCTTTACGATGGCTAGGCCCAGGCCCAGCCCCCCGTCGCCGGGGCGGGTGGTGAAGCCGCGCCGGAAGACCTGCGGCAGATCCCCGGGCGCGATGCCGCGGCCGGTGTCGGCCACCGAGATCACGGCCCAGCCGCTCTCCTGCGCGAGGCCCAGGGTCACCGCGCCGCCCGGGGGCGTAAAGTCCGCCGCGTTGTACACCAGGTTCTGCAGGATGCGCTCCACCTGCCCTCCGTCCGCCTGCACGATGCAGGGGGCGGGCGGCAGCGCCAGCAGGAAGTCCACGTCCCGCACCTCCACGTCCGGGCGGTTTGAATCGTAAAAGCGCCGCAGCACAGCGCAAAGGTCCAGCGGCTGGGTGGCCGGCGCGGTGAGCTGGTTTTGGTTCCACTCCTGGATGGTCTGCATGCGGCCCCCCAAATCGCGGCACTTATCCACAATGAGGGCCAGCTTGGCCCGCTGGTCACCGTCCAGCCGGACGCCGTTTTCCTGCACCAGCAGCGCGTAGTTCTGCACCAGTGAGAGGGGCGATTTCAGGTCGTGCAGCATGCCGGAAAGCAGCTCCCGCCGCTCCTGGATCATGGTGGTCAGGTCGGCGGTCTGGCGGGCTACTTCCTCCTGCAGATGCCCGGTCAGCCGCAGATTTTCCTGCGCCAGGGCCCGGCTGCGGCCCGCCATGAGCGCGGCAAAGCACAGCACCAGCGCAAACCCGCCGTATTCTTCGGGCCAGGCGCCCCACAGGGGCTCGTACGCGCCGTTCCACAATACGCCCGCCCCCTGGGCAACGGCAAAAATGCCCAGCCCGCACAGGGTAATGCTGCCCTGCCGGGCAGCGCTTTTCAGCGACAGCAGCAGCAGCGCGGCGGCCATCCCCAGCTGGTACCAGCTCACCAGCAGGCCGTAGACCCCCGAGAAGGCGGGCAGCAGGGGCAAAAGCAGGGGCGAGGCGGCGGCCCCCAGGATGCACATGGCGAGGGCCAGGGGAAACAGGCCATAGCGGGCCCAGCGTGCCTCTTCCCAGCCGCCCAGGCGGCACACCATGCGCGCCGCACAGTACAGCACAAGAAAAGCGCCCAGGTCCTCGAGCGCGTAGAGCGGGCGGATCAGGGGGACCCCCGCCGCCCGGAAAAAGGGGTAACACACCCGCAGGGCAAACCCCAGGCACAGCACCCCAAACCACAGGTATAACGGGTCGCGGTTTTGAGGACGCAGCCACACGGTGACCGAGAACAGAGCCACGGCCAGCGAGGCAAAGCACAGCAGGCCGTAAAGGGCCATGCGCAGCGCCACATAGCGCCCCACCGCGGCAGGGAGGCTCACCACCGGCGGGTAGATGAGGCCGGAGGCGTAGTGGGTGAAATTGGCCGTCTGGACCACCACCTCGGTCTCGCCGTTTAACCGGAAGGCGTAAAGCCCGTCCGCCACACGGGGCGCATAGGGCGAAACCGAGCCGGTTCCCCCCACAAGCTCGCCGTTCACGTACACCGCGCTGGCGCAGTAGGCCTCGGGGATGAGCATGCACACCTGCACCGGCCGGTCGGCGCGCAGCCGCACCCGCCAGGTGGCCGCCCCGTAGGGCGAGCCGTCGGCATGATAAGGCCGCAGAGTCAAAAATTGGCCGATGTAGGTATCCACCGGGGCCGGCGCGCCCGCGCCCAGCTGGCCGGGCGCCAGCAGAGCGTCCGGCCAGAGCTGCCAGCCGTCCACCGGCACGGCCAGGGCTCCGCGTTCCAGGGCGTCGGCGTCCAAGAGAAGGGCGCCGCCTTGCGCGAGAGGGGCGCGTGCGGTATACTTATTATCAAAAAAGAAGAGAAGCGAGAGCGCCGCCGCGGCCAGAAGGCAGCAGCCCAGCGCAGGGAGAAGGCGCTTGCAGTTGTGCGTCATGTTTGACCACCTCTTGAAAGGAAAGAAATAAATGGTGTGTTTGCGTCGGCTTGGGGCGGCGGCCCTGGCCTTGTTTTTGTTCCTGGGGCCTGCCCCGCGCGCCGCCGCAGAGAGCGGCGGCCCCGCGCCTGAAATAGCCGTTTCGGATTGGGCGGGGCTGAAGGCCGCGCTGCGGGACTGCCAGGAGCAGGGCGGCAGGATCCGGCTGGAAAGCGATATTGAGATCGATGAAAACTTTGATTATGGAGGTCTCGGCCTTCCGCCCGTCACGGTGGACTGCGGCGAGTACACGATCCACATAAAAGCCCGGACCCCCGGCCACCAGGTGACTTTCATTTGCACGGACGATACCCTTACCTTTACCGGTGCGGGTGGGGAGGACGGTCTTCTTCACGTCTGCCCCGGCGGCTGGCTGGGCATCAATTCCATTGTGATCCAGGCCGGGAGCGGCAATGCGGTGGTGCAGGAAAACGGCGGGGTGCTGGTGGTGGATCAGCCCGAGCCGCAGGTAGAGGGGGAGATCAAGTACGCGGACACGCCCACCCTGGTCCCCGGGGGAAGCGGTGGCATCCCCGCCTGCTCGGCGCCGGAAGAAACGGCCACGCTGGAAGAGCTTGCCCGGCTCCTGCCGGCCACCGCAAAAATTCGGGTGAACTGGCAGGGAAGCATGACGAGAACAGTGGACCAGCCGGTGGAGTGGGAGCTGGCGGCAGCGGAAGAGGACCTGGCCGCCCGCCGCCGCACGGTGGCCGCCGGGCGCTATGTGGGGCCGCTGGCCGCGGCCGGGCTGGAGGATGTGAGGGCCGGGGAGTGCGGCCTGCTGGCGCCGCCGCAGGCGCTGGTCGTGTTTCCCGTGGACGGGGCGGCGATGCGGTACGCGGACTTTCGGACGAACAACGGCAAAATAACGGTCGCCTCTTTCGACTTCTTTGCCGCGCCGGGGGTGGAGACCTCGCGGGTGCTGGTCTCGCAGGACGAGGGGGCCAGCTGGGCCCCCGCCGAGGAGGGAAGCGACCGACACCAAAAGCCCGACGCCGGGGGCATTTACGATCACACGGTCTACCCCAGTTCGCTGACCGGCGAGCCCTGGTTTTTGGTGGAGCTTGTGTACCCGGGCGGGAGGCTTGTGCACACCGACGTGATCGCCTGTGACGCGGGGCAGGCAAGGCCGGTGGATTACATCGACGGCCACCGGGGCGGCGGCGAACCCCTTTTGCCCGGGCCGCCCACAGCCACGCCGGGGCCGGCGCAAGAGGGCGGCGTGGGGAGCCTGCCTGCGATCACGCAGAGCCCAACGCTCACGCCCCTTCCAAGCCGGATCCCCGAACCGGGTTCCGCACCTGCCGGGACGGCCGCGCCCGCACAGAGCCCAACGCCTGTGCCCGTGCCCACCGAGCCCCCGGCAGATCCCATTGTACCGCAGGGCGTTGGGTCTGTACAGCCCCCGCAGGAGGGGCAGAGCTCCCCCGTGCCAGCACAGCCCGCCGTGCCCGCGCAGGCGGCGCCGGGCGGGCTTGCGCCGGCCGCGCAGGTGGCGCTGGGCTGCGCCGCCGTGGCGGTGGTGGGCGTGGGGGCGGCTGCCGCGCTGAACCCGGGCCTGCTGAAAAAATTGCTGCGCCTATTCAAAAAGAAATAGGATAATTCCCGGCCGGGGATGCAAGCTTGCATCCCCGGCCCTTTTGCATTTTGGGGAAGCTGCGCGCTGAAAATTGATGATAAATTGAAATTTATCCCAGCTTTTCCATGCTATACTCGAAAAAAGGGCGGCGTTTATGTGCCCGGGCGCGGCGGCGCCCGGCAGGAAAGGGGCGTGAAACGCATGAGGTGGATCTCCGCTTGGGCGGATACGCTTTACAGCACGTTTGTGGCCGGCGGCGCATGGCTGAGCATCCTGCGGGGGCTTGGGGTAACGCTTGTTATCACCGTGCTGGGGCTTTTGCTGGGGCTGGCGCTGGGGAGCGCGGTGTATTTTGCCCTGCGCTCCCGGTTTGGGCCGCTGCGGCTGGCGGGGCGCGGATATGTATCCCTGGTGCGCGGCACCCCGGTGCTGCTGCTACTGATGTTTCTGTTCTATGTGGTCTTTGCACGCACTCGGGTGGACGCCATTGTGGTGGCGGTGCTTGCCTTTGGTTTGAACACCGCCGCCTACATTGCAAAGATCATCGAGTCCGCCGTACAGGCGGTGGAGCCGGGCCAGGTGATGGCGGCCCGCACCATGGGCTTTACCGCAGGGGCGGCATTCCGGCTGGTGGCGGTGCCGCAAGCTGTGGTGTTTGCCCGCCCCATGCTGCAAAATCTGGCGGTGACCACGCTGCAGTGGACCTCGGTGGTGGGCTACATCACCATCACCGACCTGACCCGGGTGACCAACAACATCGGGGCGCGGTCGGCAAAGCCGTTTCTGGTGCTGGGGGCAGGCATTGCGCTGTATCTGGCCCTCGCTTATCTCATCGGGCTGCTCTTCCGCGCGACCGAGCCCAAACGGAGGTGGCTTGAATGATCCGGACAGAAGGGGTGAGCAAGTCGTTCGGGGGCCTGCAGGTGCTGCGCGATGTGAACTGCGAGATCAGCACAGGGGAGTGCGTGGCGGTGATCGGCCCCTCCGGCACGGGCAAAAGCGTGTTTCTCTCGCTTCTCAACGGGCTGAACCGGCCGGACGAGGGGCGGGTGTTCATTGGGGAAAACGAGCTCACCGCAAAGGGGGCCGACCTGAACCGCATCCGCCGGAAAATGGGCATGGTCTACCAGAATTTCAATCTGTTTTCCCACCTGACGGTGATGGAAAACATCACACTGGGCCCCCGCAAGCTCAACAAGCTGCCGCGGGCGGCGGCGGAAGAAAAGGCGCTGGGGCTGCTGCAGACGGTGAGCCTTGTGGACAAGGCCCACGCCTTCCCGCGCGAGCTATCGGGTGGGCAAAAGCAGCGCATCGCCATTGCTCGGGCCATGGCGATGGACCCGGAGGTGGTGCTGTTCGACGAGCCCACCAGCGCGCTGGACCCCACCATGGTGGGGGAGGTGCTGGCGGCAATCCGCTCGTTTTCCCGGCAGGGCGTGACCATGGTGGTGGTGACCCACGAGATGGAGTTTGCACGGGACGTGGCAGACCGGGTGTTCTTTATGGCGGACGGGGGCATCTGCGAGGCGGGCACGCCGCAGGAGATCTTTGAGCACCCCAAAAAGGAGCGCACCGCCGCGTTCGTGAACCAGCTGCGCACCTTCCGCTGCGCCATTGCCTCCCATCATTTCGATCTGCTGGCCGAGCGCTCGCGCCTGGAGCTCATGGCGGCAAGGTACATCACCGACCGCAGGCGCGTTTCACGCATGGCCCTTCTCTTTGAAGAACTCACCATGTACCTGCTGGGCGCCTGCTACCCGGGCGGCGCAGACCCCGCGCTGGAGGTCACGTTTTCCTACAGCGGCAAGACGGGCGAGTGCGCCTTCACCGCCGTGTGCGGCGGCGTGCCGCTGCAGGGGCTGAAGGCGCAGGGCGAGGAACAGCAGATGCGGGAGCTTTTGCTGCAAAAGCTTTCGGCCCGGATCGCGGTAAGCCACGGGGAGGGCAAAAACCAAGTCACCGTGATCTGTGTTTAAAATCCGGGAATCACGGATGCCTGGAAAAATAAAAAAGGAGTGAACCAAACTATGAAAAAGATCGTATCATTGCTGCTCGCCCTCGCCCTTGCGGCAGGCCTCGCGGCCTGCGGCGGCAGCCCCGCGCCATCTTCCGCACCGGCTCCCGGTCCGGCTTCCCTGCCCGCCGCAAGTGCGCCGGGCGGCATTGAAGCGTTTGCCGACCTGGCGGGAAAAAACGTGGCGGTAAACAGCGTGCCCATATCGGCTGAGGAATTCAAGGCGTTTTATGCCAATGCACATGGCATTGAATTTGCCAGCGTAAAGGTGACGCCCACCGTGCTTGAAAGCACCATGATGGTGCAGAACGGCCAGGTGGACGGAGCGATTACACCGGTGGCGGCCACGGCCGAATACTTTGCCCGCCAGAACGCCGACCTGCGCGCCGTGATCAGCGATGTGCCCACCGATGTTGCCATTGCGCTGGACGCGGGCAACACCGGGCTGCAGAGCGAGCTGAACGGGGCCATCCGCACCCTGAAGGAGGACGGGACCATTGATAAGCTGACCGCCGCGTGGGTCGACAATGTGACCGACGAAAACCTGAAGGCTGAGCCACAGGAAAAAATTGAGGGAGCCGACACCCTGTACATCGGCATCAGCGGCGATGTGGCGCCGCTGGATTATGTTTCGGCGGACGGCACGCCCGCAGGCTTCAACGTGGCGCTGATGAACGAGATCGGCAGGCTGCTGGGGAAAAACATTGAGTTTGTGGTGGTTTCGACCGATGCGAAGTTCAGCTCGATCCTTTCGGGCAAGATCGACGCGTTCTTTTGGCACATCTCGATCCTGCCCCTGCCGGAAACCATCGCTGTGACCGACAGCTACTACAGCACCTATATTTCCGCGCTGGTGAAACAGTAAGGCAGAACAGATGCGGGGAGGCGGCCAAGCCGCCTCCCCGCATTTTTGGCCTGCGGCCGCTCAGCCCTGCGGGTCGAACAGATAGCCCTTGCCGCGCACCGTGCGGATATAGGTATGGTTTGGAGCCAGTTCCGCGAGCTTTTGGCGCACCTTGGCCACCGTGACCTGCAAACAGTGCAGCCCCTCCTGGATGGGGGCCTCCCACACGCCCGCGTACAGCTCCTCGTAAGAGAAGGTGCGGCCGGGGTGCAGGGCCAGAAAGCACAAAATGTCGAATTCCAGCCGGGAAAATTCCTTGCTGCGGCCCTCAAAGGAAACGGCGCGGTTGGAGAGGTCCAGCATGAGGGGGCCAAACTGGAGCAGGGGAGGCGGCACAGCGCTTTTGCTGCGCTGGATGCGAAGCCTCACACGAAGCTCCAGCTCGGCCAGCGAAAAGGGTTTGGTGACGTAATCGTCGCCGCCGATCGTGAGCCCCCGGAGGCGGTTCTCCTCTTCGGTATAGCCCGAGAGGAACACGATGGGCAGGCTGCTGCTTTTGCGCGCCTGCAGGCAGACCTGGAAGCCGTCCCGATCCGGCAGGTCAATGTCCAGCACCATGCAATCCAGCGCTTTTTGCCGCAGAAGCTCCAGGGCTTCGCGGGCGGTTCCGGCGCGGTAAACGAGATAGCCGCGGCTTGCAAAATACGCCTCGTTCGAGTCCAGCAGTTTTTGATCGTCGTCCACCAGCAGCACACGATCCATCCGCACTTCGCCCCCTTTCGGTTTTTTTCATTATAACATGGTTTGCCGGCCGCACCCCAGAGCGTTCTTCAATTTTTCGTCAATTTCCCTCTGCCTGCGACCGAAAGAGGGGCGGGCGATGCTATAATATCCTCGTTGTAAATCCGCGTGTTTCCCAGTGCCGGGGGCGTTTGCGGCGGCGGGCCGCGCGCGGCTTGGGCGCATGCAAAATCTTATTATTTGGAGGAAAATACCATGACCATTACCCGGACCAAAAATGAAACCAGCCTGACCCTGGCCCTTGAAGGGCGCCTTGACACCACGACCGCACCCCAGCTGGAAGCAGAGCTGAAAGAGTGCCTTGCGGGCGTGACCAGCCTGACGCTGGACATGCAGCAGCTGGCCTACCTGTCGTCTGCGGGGCTGCGGGTGATTTTGGCGGCCCAAAAGCAGATGAACAAACAGGGGAAAATGGTCATCAAAAATGTGTGCGACACCATTATGGAGGTGTTTGAGGTCACCGGTTTTACGGATATTTTGACCATCGAGTGACCCAAAACAGCCAACGGCCGTTTTTGGCCCTATGCCCGGCGGCCCGGCCGGGGCAAAATGTGGAGCAGAGGGGGAAAACAGAATGGACCGGCCTACGATGCCCTTGCTGGAAGCGTTGATTTCCGAGTGCGGGCGCGCCGACGACACGGTGGTGCTTCACATCAACCACTGCATGGAAAATTCGTTCTACTTTAATCAGCAGCTGCGGCGCGTGTTTCACGACGCGGTGCTGATCGCGGTGCCGTATAACGACCGGGGCGTGCCGGCTGCGCCGGGCTGCCCGGTGTATCACGGGGTGCGCCGGCCGCAGGGGTACCAGCTCCTGCGCAGCGGAACGCCCCTGGAAAACGTGGGACCGGATTTTCCGGGCGCGGTGCGGCGCATGATCGCACTGGCGCTGGAAAATGAGATACAGCGCTGGGTGAGCGAGGGCAAGCGGGTGCTGATCCTGGAGGACGGGGGCTACCATTACCCCGTGCTGGAAAAATTTCTTGCGCTGCCCGGCTGGCGGGAGGCGGTGGTGGGCGCTGTGGAACAGACCACCGCGGGCACCCGGGCCTCCTGCCGGGAGGGGCTGGCCTATCCGGTGGCCAGTGTGGCGCGCTCGGCCTACAAAACGCGCATTGAAGCGTATTTTGTGGCCAACCGGGTGGTGGACGAGCTGCGCCGGATGCTGCATGCCATTGACGAATTCGTTGATTTTCACGATGTGCTGCTGCTGGGCTACGGCATCATTGGAAGAAGCGTGGCCGGAAGCCTGCGGCCTTATCAGGTGCGGCTGTTCGCCCGAGATACGGACGGGGCGGTGCAGCGCACGGCCTGCCAGGAAGGCTGCCTTGCATGGGACGGCGCGTTCCGCGAGGGGATGCTGGTGCTGGGCAACGTGGGCAAGCCTTCGTTTTCCATGCAGATGCTGCAAGCGTTTTTGCAGGGCGGGGCGCGGCGCATCTACCTGGCGAGCTCCTCGTCAAAGCAGGAGGAATTCAAGGAAATTTTCGGCGCGCTGCAGCAGGCGGAGCGGGTGCGGTGCGCCCAGACCGACTGCTACCGCTTTGCCGGGGGCAAGGAGCTGGTGCTGCTGGCCGAGGGCTTTCCGCTGAATTTTTACGACCGGGAGGCCGACAGCCTGACCTACGACATGATCGATCCGGTTTTTTCTGAGATGCTGCTGGCGGCCATGTACCTGCGGGACCACCGGGGCAGCCTGCCCAGCCGCACCTACCTTTTCGGTATGGACCAGGCGCTGGGCGGAGCGCGGGCCGAGCAGGCGCTGCTGGCACGCTGGATGGAGCTCAACCATTTCAATTTTAACGCAGACACGTTTAACCTGCATCCGCAGGAGGAGCGCCTTCGGCAAACGGTGTTTTGCCGGCAGCCGGGCGCCGGAAGGGTGGATCAACAGTGACATACGACGGCATCGTGCGGGGCACCTACCGCAAGTTCTTCATTCCCACCGCGATTTCCACCATGAGCATCGCGGTGATGAACCTGCTCAACATTTTGTTCGCGGGCCTGTTTTTTGGAAACGGCGGCAGCTATGTGGTGGGCCTCGCCCTGCCCGTGGTCATCTTTTCCAGCATCATCACCTACTTTTTCGGCGTGGGGGGCGGCATTGCCATCTCCATCCGCCAGGGCAGGGGCGACCGCAGGGAGGCCGGCGGCCTGTTCACTGCCGCGGTGACCGGCACTGTGGTGCTGGGGGCGGCGGCCGCGGTGCTGGGCGGGCTGGGGGCCGGCCTGCTGCTGCCGGTGCTGGGCGCAAAAACAGCGGCGGAGCAGGCGCTGGCCGGCGGGTATCTGCGCATCCTGTTTTTGGGCATGCCCGGCGTGCTGCTGTGTGGCGTGCTGAACGTGATTCTGCGCAACGACAACCAGCCCAAGCTGGCGATGGCGGGCACGCTGGTTTCCATCCTGTCGAATCTGGCGCTGCTGGGGCTTTTCATCGGTGTGCTGCGGCTGCCCGTGTGGTGCATTGCACTGGCCACCGTGCTTTCAAACACGCTCTGCGCGCTGGTGTATCTGGGCTATTTCTTCTTTGGGAAATCGACCCTTAAATTCCAGCGGGTACCCTTCTGCGCCTGCATCCGTGAGATCGCGCAGCCCGGCTTTGCGGGCAGCATGATCTTTTTAACCCAGACCATTCTCACAGTCGTGATCAACAACATCCTGCTGGCCGTGGGCGGCGCGGCGGGCATTGCCGCCTACGGTGTGGTGAAGTACGTCATCACCTTTATCTACGCGGTGTACGACAGCATCAACGATTCCGCACAGCCCATGTTCAGCGTTTATTACGGCGAGCGGGATCAAAACAGCATCCGGCTGACCGCAAAGACCGCCGGGCGTTTCCTGCTGGCGGCGGTGGCTGCGCTGTGCGCCGGGCTGTGGCTACTGGCACCGCTGTTTTCACGGCTGTTTAGCCTGGAGGTTACGGGGGCCGTGCGCACGATCGGCGCGGCGTGCCTGTTTTCCGGCGCGGTGGCGTTTTTGAACAGCGTTTACCGGGCCACGGGCAGGGCATGGCTTTCGCTGATCTTTACGGCGCTGGACAATTTGCTGCTGCCCGTAGTGCTGATCTATGTGCTCACCTATGGGCTCGGGATGGGGGTAGCCGGCGTGTGGGCGGCGCTGGCGCTGGCCGAGCTGCTCACCCTCGGGCTTATGGCGCTGACCGCGCGGGGCAACCTGCTGCGGCTGGGCGGCATGGACACGCCGCCGGAAAAAGTTTACCAGACGCTGATTCTCAACGACGAGGCCAACATCGTGGCCATCACCGAGGAAATCCAGGCTTTTTGCAGGCGCAATGAAGTCGATGAGAAAAAGCAGTATTACATCCTTTTGTGCCTGGAGGAGATCGCGGTCAACATCATCCATTACGGCTTCCGGGACGGCAGGGAACACTACATTGACATCCGCATCGTGGCGGGTGGGAACGTGCTGCTGAACATCCGCGACGACGCCATCCAGTTTGACCCAACCGCGAAGGTGGAGGCCGACGTGACCTCCAGCGCAGAGGAGCGGGACATCGGCGGCCTGGGCATTTACCTGGTGAAAAAGGTGGCAAAGGAGTTCAGCTATAAGCGCGTGATCGGGTTCAACAATCTTCATATCGTGCTGTAAGGAGGCCAGAACTGTGGATACCTTTGCCCGCTCGCTGCGCGAGCGCAAAAACTGGGTGCGGCTGGTGCTTTCCGCCGTGATTTTTTTCGCGGTGGCGCTTCCGTTCCGCCAGCTGCTCAACCTGATGCCCGGCATCACCGAGATCCGCCCGGCCAACATGATCCCCCCGGTGCTGGGCCTGATCTGGGGGCCCTTTGCGGCGGGGGGCATCGCCATCGGCAACCTGATCTCGGACATGGTGTCCGGCAGCAACGCATTTATCTGCACCACGGGGTTCATCGCGAATTTTTTGTACGCCTACCTGCCCTACAAGCTGTGGTATTCCGTGGCCGTGCAGGAGGACGATCTGTACCCCACGCTGGGCAGCGTGCGCAAAATTTTGAAATACATCTGCGTGATGCTGCTGGACTCGCTGGTGGTCACGGGAATGCTGAGCTTTATTTTCGAGACCGCCGGCTTTTCCGCCAGCGGCAGCTCCTACGCGCTGCTGTTCTTCAACAACTTCGATTTTACCGTGCTGCTGGGCGTGCCCGTGCTGATCTTTCTTGAACGGTTCCGCCCCGATTACCGCGTGCCGGCCGCCCATAAAAGAAAAGAGGGCGGCTATTGGGCCTTTGACCTGCTGCTGGCCGCTGCGGCGGCGCTGGGGCTGGGGTGGTTTTTGCTGTCGCTTTTGCGGGGCAGCCCGGTGGACAGCAGAACGGCGGCGGTTTTGCTGGCGGCCAGCGTGCTGCTGACCCTCGCCTGGACGGCAAAACCCTTCAACTTCACCCCCGCCGAACAAAAACGCGGCGGCCAGAAGGTCAAGATCACCATCAAGACCAAGGTGACCATCGGCTTTTTGATGCTGGCGGTCATCTTTATCGCCTTTGTGGCGGTGACCGCCAACAGCGCCCAGACGGGCGCCGACGCGCTGGAGCACTGGAGCCACGTGTATTTTACGGTGGGGCTTGCCATCAATGTGATCTTTGCCGTGGCCATTGTGTTTTTGTGGTATGTGGAGCGCAACATCGTGGACCCGCTGGAGCGCCTGTCGGACAATGTGCGGGAGTTTGCGGCCCGGCCCGAGGGCTCGGAGGAGATCCCGCAGCCCCGCTTTACCGAGATCGACACCGGCGACGAGATTGCGCTGCTGGCGCGCTCGTGCAATTCCATGATGCGGGATATCACCGATTACATGCGCAACCTGCAGGCCGTCACGGCGGAGAAGGAGCGGATCGGCGCCGAGCTGGGCGTTGCGACCCACATCCAGGCCAGCATGCTGCCCTGCATCTTCCCCGCGTTCCCCACCCGGGACGAGTTTGATATCTACGCCACCATGCAGCCCGCAAAAGAGGTGGGCGGCGATTTTTACGATTTCTTTTTGGTGGACGACGACCACCTGGCCGTGGTCATTGCCGACGTGTCGGGCAAGGGGGTGCCCGCGGCGCTGTTTATGGTGATCGCAAAGACCCTGATCAAGGACCACGCCCAGCTGGGCACCACCCCCGCCGAGGTGTTCACCCAGGTGAACGCCAAGCTCTGCGAGGCGAACGAGGAGGGCCTTTTTGTGACCGCCTGGATGGGCATACTGCAAATTTCCACCGGCCACATGGCCTATGTTAACGCGGGCCACAACCCGCCGCTGCTGCGCCGGGGCGGCGGTGGCTACGAGTACCTGCACGCCCGGCCCGGCTTTGTACTGGCCGGCATGGAGGGAATGCGCTACCGCCAGGCGGAGCTGGATCTTGCGCCCGGCGACGCGCTGTACTTATACACCGACGGCGTGACCGAGGCCACCGACGCCCGGGATGAGCTGTATGGCGAGGAGCGGCTGCAAAATGTGCTGAACGCTCACCAGGAGGCCGCGCCCGAAGCGCTGCTGCCCGCCGTAAAGGCTGACATCGACGCCTTTGTGGGCACGGCGCCCCAGTTTGACGACATCACCATGCTGGGCCTTTATTACCGGGTGAAAAGGGGGGAACAGGCGTGAGAGAAAAGACCGTGGCGGCAACGCTGGAAAACCTGGAGCAGGTGCAGGCCTTTATTGAACAGGAGCTGCAGGCGGCGGGCTGTTCCCCCAAGGCCATGCTGCAGATCTCGGTGGCGGTGGAGGAAATCTACGTGAACATCGCCCACTACGCCTACCACCCCGAGGTGGGCGAGGCGACCGTGCGCTGCGCGGTGGGGGGCGACCCCCTGCAGGTGACCGTCCAGTTTTTGGACAGCGGCAAGCCCTTTGACCCGCTGGCAAAACCGGATGCGGACACCACCCTCTCCGCCGAGGAGCGGCAGATCGGGGGCCTGGGCATCCTGATGGTGAAAAAGTCCATGGACGCGGTGGATTACCGCTATGAAAACGGAAAAAACATTCTTACACTTCGCAAAAGCATTTCCTGACAGGGAAGGGGCCCGCGGCGGATCAAAAGGAGGATCTTGTGGAAAAAGACAGTAAAAAAAGGCGCTGGCTGGCTGCGCTTGCCCTGGTTTTGGTGCTGGCCTGCCTGGGAGGCATTTTGTTTGCCGTTTGGCGCGCCAATGCGGCAAGGCCGGCGGCGGGGCCGCAGAGCACGCCCGCCCCCGCAGACCTGCACGGGGCGCAGGAGCCCGCGGCGCTGGCCGCCGCGCCCATGGTGGCCGCCGGCCAGGATTCCACCTTTTATCTGGACGCACAGGGTACGCTGTGGGCCTGGGGCTGCAACCAGGCCGGGCAGCTGGGCGACGGCACCCAGACCGATTCAGGCGTGCCGGTAAAGGTGATGGAGGGCGTGGCGCAGGTGTCCTGCGGCGGGCAGCATACCGTGGCGGTAAAGGCCGACGGCTCGCTGTGGGGCTGGGGGCTGTGCCAGAGCGGCCGCCTGCTGGATACGCCCGGCGATGCTACATATTATCTGGGCGATCGGGGAATGCCCGTGCAGACCACCCCGGTCAAACTGATGGACGGCGTGAGCCAGGCCGCTGCGGGGCCCTGCTGCACCCTGATCGTCAAGACCGACGGCTCGCTGTGGAGCACGGGCGGGCTGATCCTGGACGAAAACGGCCAGTGGCAGGACGACGACGAAGGGCTGATCCGGCTGCTGGACGATGTGGTGAGCTGCGCCGCGGGGTACGATTCCGCCAGCGCCATCCGGACGGACGGCAGCGTTTTCATTTGGACGCCCATCAAAACGAACGACCCCGCCCAGGCGGCATTTTATCACAAACCCTTTAAGGCCGAGGGGCTGGCCCTGCTTCAGACCAGTTATAGCTATGGGCAGGTGCTCTCGGTGCAGGCGGACGGCACCCTGGCTTTTTACGGGCTCAACGACCACGGGCAGGGCCTGGGAGAATCCAACGGCGAGCTGCAAGGCCTGCCCATCCGCCAAGGCACCATTGCGCTGGAGGCAAAGGCCGTGCAGGCCGGCTGCGGCGTTGGCTACTGCGCCGCCGTGGACGAAAACGGCGCGCTTTGGATGTGGGGCTGCGGCGAAAAGGGGCAGCTGGGGAACGGGAAGCTGGAGGACGCAGCCGCCCCTGTGAAGGTGATGGACGGCGTGGCCCAGATCACCTGCGGCTTCAGCCACACCGCTGCGCTGAAAACCGACGGCACCGTGTGGTGCTGGGGCGGCGGCGGCGAGGGGCAGATCGGCCCCAATGCCTTCGGCCAGGCGGATTATTTCTGCCCGCTGCCCCTGCAGATGGACCTGCAGCCCCCGGCCAGCGCGGTGGAAACCACGCTGTACACCGGCCAGGTGCTGCGGGTGGACGGCACCGATAAAGAGCATTGGTTCTATGCGGTGCCCGAGAGCGAGGCCGGCTTTGGAAAATCTTATTTTTACCCCACCCTGGGCATGGTGGCGGCCCTGCTGGACGGCACGCCCGCGCAGTTCAGCTTTACCTGGGATGAGCAGAAAAACACCCTGCACATTACCACCGGCGAGGCCTACGGGGGCACCGGTGATGAACTGACGCCGCCCGCGGGCCCCGCCCCGGCCGAGCCCGCCACCGCCGCCGTGTTCCTGGACGGCCGCGAGATCTTTCTGCGGGGGTATGTGATCGGCGGCGAACCGGCGTATGTGATCAGCGATTTGTGTGCGGTTCTGGGCGCGCAGGTTGGGTTCAGCACCGAGGAGGGGATCAGCCTGCTTATCAGCACGGCCCCGATCCTTTACGATGCGGCGCTGGCCGACGCGCGCACGGTGGAGCCGGAAGAGGTGCTTCCCCTGAAGACTTCGTTCACCCGGGATAACCCCTACGCGATCTGGAACGATGCCGGCGACAGGGTGCTGGTCGCCACCTGGAACGATACGCCGGGCGCGTACCCGGCCGGCCGGACCGTGACCATCGGCGAGGAGGCCGTGTGGGTCTTTTCCGGCGCCGAGATGAAGGCCTGGTACGGCCAGAATTCCCAGGGCGTTGCCGATTGGCACCTGCGCCTGTGCCAGCTGATCGGCCTGCCCCCAGGCACGGATTATGACAGTGTGACCCTGCTGTGGGTGGACCCCGGGGACCTTGTGCGCCCCGCCTATGACCCGGACATTACCAGCGGCGAAATGAGCACCACCCTGACCGGGGACGATTGGTTCCAGGACTGGTTTGCCCAGAACGAGGCCGCCTCTTATGGCGAGGGCGGCTACCCCTGGACCCGCCTGGGCTACACCTACGACTGGGCGGACAACGGCACGGAATACGGCCTGACCGAGTTTATCATCCGACCCGGCGCAGCGGCGGCGGTGGAACAAACAATGCCGACCGACGCCTATCTGGCGCAGCTGGCCGGCTGAACACAAGGGGGAGGGCGCTTTGACTGAGACCGATTACATGGTGGAGCGAAGGCTCGCGGGCCTGGATGCGGACCTTCACGCCCGCTACCGCAACTGCGTGGTGGTGTCGCAGCAGATGCTGCTGCGCTACGAGGGGATTTTCCCGGATTTTACCGACCACACGGCGCTCCACGCGCTGGAGGTGGTGGACTACTGCAACGCGCTGATCGCAGAGCAGATCGACCGGCTTTCGGCCGACGAGCTGTATGTGCTGCTGATGAGCGCCATGTTCCACGACGTGGGGCTTGGGGTGTCCGGGCGGGACTTTGAGGAGTTCCTCCCGTTGGTCTGCCCGGGCGAAGCCCTGCCTGACACGGTGGAAAAACGCCAAAAGGTGGTGCGCGCGAACCACCAGGAGTTTTCGGGCTGCTACCTGCGCAAGTATTGGGAGGTTTTCGATATCCCCAACGAGCGGTACGCCCAGGCGATCATCCAGACCTGCCGGGGCCACCGCAAAGCCGACCTGTGGGACCCGGCGGGCTACCCCTGCCCCCTGGAGGTGCTGCCGGAAAGGGCGGTGTGCCTGCCATACCTGGCTGCGCTGCTGCGGCTGGCCGATGAGTTGGACATTGCCTTTGACCGCAATTTCAGCTTCCTTTACGACCCTGAGCACATGGTGCATGCAAAAGACCGCTTTGAGTTCAAAAAGCACCGCTCGATCCGGCGGGTGGAGCTGCTGGCCGACCGGGTGGTGGTGACGGCCGTGGCCGACGACGCCGAGATACGGGTGGGGATTGAGGAGACGGTGGAGAAGCTGCGCAAAACGCTGCTCTACTGCCGGGAGGTGACGGCGGCCCGCACCGATTTTGTGATCCACCAGAGCAAGGTGGAGCTGGACCTCACCACTGTGTAAAAGAGAGGAGACGTGTTACATGACACAGGCACTCGACAGGCTCTTTCATTTCTCGGCGCGCGGCAGCACGGTGCGGCGGGAGCTGGTGGGGGCGCTTACTACCTTTTTCGCCATCGCTTACATTATTTTTGTAACGCCCGGGTATCTGGTGCAGACCGGCATGGACTATACGGCCGTGCTCATCGCCACCTGTGTTTCGGCTGCACTGGGCTGCTTTTTGACCGGCGCGTTCAACCTGCCCTTCATCCTGACCCCCGGCGTGGGGCTGAACGCTTTTTTTACCTATACGCTCTGCCTTACCATGGGCTACAGCTGGCAGCAGGGGCTGGCGGTGGTATTTATTTCGGGCGCGCTGTTCCTGGTGGTTGCCCTCACGCCGCTGCGCGATAAAATGGTGGCCTGCATCCCGCCCTCCATGAAAAACGCGATCAGCGCGGGCCTGGGCATGTTCATAGCCCTGATCGGCCTGCTCAACGCGGGCATCGTGACCGCCCGGAGCGGGGCCCTTTTGCTGGGCGATCTGGCCGACCCGGCGGTGCTGCTGGCCTTGCTGGGGCTGCTGGTGACCGGGGTGCTGATGGCCTGGAAGGTGAAGGGTGCCATGCTCATTGGAATTGCCGCCGTGACCCTTCTGGGGCTGCCCTGCGGGGTGAGCGCCCTGCCGCAGCAGGCAGCGGCGGGGTTTTCGCTGGCCCCCACCTTTTTGAAGCTGGATTTCGGCGGCGTGCTGTCGCTGGGGGTGCTGCCCCTGGTCACGGCGGTGACGACCTTTACGATCTGCCTGTGCTTTGACACCCTGGGCTCGGTAATCAGCATCGCCGGCGCGGGGGGCCTGCTGCAGACGGACGGCGGCATTGGCGAAAACGGCCGCGCGCTGACCCTTTCGGCCCTGGGTACCTGCGCGGGCGCATGCCTGGGCGCCCCGGCGCTGATCCCGCCGGTGGAGTGCTCCACCGGCGTGTCGGAGGGCGCGCGCACAGGGCTGCACTCGGTGTTTGTGGGGCTGCTGTTTTTGGCAGCGATTTTGGTGGCGCCCATTGCGGGCGTTGTTCCCAGTGCGGCCACCGCGCCCTCCCTGATCCTGATCGGCATGCTGATGATCGGCAATGCCACCAACATCTACTGGCACAGCCTGGAGATCGCGCTGCCGTGCTTTTTGACCATGATCATGATCCCCTTCAGCTACTCGGTGGCGGACGGCATCGGCGTGGGCTTTATCTCCTATGCTGCCATCCAGCTGGTGAGCGGCAAGGGCAGGCGGGTGCCCGTGCTTACCTATGCGCTGGCGGGCGTGTTCGTGGCCATGTACGTGCTGTCGGCGCTGTAAGGAGGCGGGAAGATGAATTCGTTGGATCGGTATTTTCACATCCGGGAACGCGGCTCCACCCTCTCGAAGGAGATCGTTGGGGGCGCCACCAACTTTTTTGCCATGGCTTACCTAATCGTGGTAATTCCCGCCACGCTCGCGCAGGCGGGCATGGACTACGGCGCAGTGATGGCCGCCACCTGCATTGCCGCGGCGCTGGGCAGCGTGCTGACCGGCCTTTTTGCCAACGTGCCCTTTGCCCAGGCGCCGGGCCTTGGCTTCAACACCTTTTTGGTCTACACCCTGTGCGCCCGCTACGGCTACACCTGGCAGCAGGCCCTGGCGATCGTTTTTATCTCCGGCCTGCTGTTCCTGGCGCTGACCGTTCTGCCGCTGCGCGAAAAGCTGCTGGACGCCATTCCCATGCCGCTGAAATTCGCGCTGTCTGCCGGGGTGGGGCTGCTGATCACCCTGTCCGGCCTGATCAGCGCGGGCATCGTTACAGCCGACAACAACCTGCTGGACATTGGCAGGCTGGTCTCCCCCGGCCCGCTGCTGGCGCTGGCGGGGGTGTTCTTTACCGCGGCGCTGCTGCTGCACAAGGTGCCGGGGGCGATGATCATCGGCATCGTTGCCGTGGCGGCGGCGGGGGTGCCCTTTGGGGTGACCGTGCTGCCCGGGCATGTTACCGCGGCGGTGGATCTGTCGCCCGTGGTGTTCCAGCTGGATTTCGGCGGACTTTTGAGCCAGGGTGTGCTGCCGCTGGCGTCCGCGCTGCTGAGCCTGGTGTTCACCGACTGTTTTGACACGGTGGGCACCCTTTTGGGGGTGGCGGGCGACGCCAAGCTCACCGACAACACCGGCAGCTTCCCCGGCGAGGGCCGCGCCATGATGGCGGACGCCGCCGCCACCTGCGCGGGCGCGCTGCTGGGGGTCACCAACGTGACCACCATGGCGGAATCGGCCGTGGGGGTGCACGAGGGGGCGCGCACGGGCCTGTGCCCCGTTGTGACCGGGCTGCTTTTCCTGCTGGCGCTTCCCTTCGCCCCGCTGGCGGGGGCGATCCCCGGCGCGGCCACGGCCGCCGCGGTGATCATTGTGGGCATGATGATGATGTCCGGCATTTCCCAGATCACCTGGAAGCACGTGGAGATCTCGCTGCCCTGCTTTTTGATGATCGTGGGCATGCCCTTTACCTTTTCCATCACCGACGGCATTGCCCTGGGGTGCATCGCGTATGTGGCGGTGATGATCTGCCGCAAACGGGCGGCGATGGTGAACCCCTGGATGTACGGCCTGACGGCCCTGTTCCTGGCCATGTTTGCGCTGCAGGTGCTGGCGTAAAAGGCCGCCCCGAGCCCGAATGCGCTGCTGCTGGCGGGCTTAAAGCAACAAAAAACCGCACCCCCGGATCCTGTGACCGGGGGTGCGGTTTTTTGTTGTGTCAGCGGTTTGCAGGGGGCGCCGGGCTCACAGCTCGGCCCGCAGAAGGTTTGCCGTGCCGTTCCAGGTGAGCTCGTGCGTTTTCAGCAGCTTTTTCAGCAGCAGAAGGGAAAAATCATCCTCGCCGCTTCCGGCCATGGGGTCCGGTGCCGGGCCGGGCGAGGGCCAGGCAAAGGTGAGCTCCACCGCGCCCGTCTGCTCGGAGTAGCCGGCCGTGAGGGTGAGCCTTGGCTCGCCCGCAATGGCGGGCAGCAGCTTGTTCACCAGCAGCTCCTCGGCGGCCAGCTGCAGGGCGTTTGCCTGCCTGGGGGTGAGAAGATACCTGCGGGCGAAGGCCTCGAGGCCGGCGGTGAGGGCATAGAAGTCGAAGCTGCGGCTCTCGACCTGGAACGAGTAGGTGCGCACCTTTTGGATAAAGGCGCGGGTGCGCTCTTTTTGGGGGTGGTCGAACACCTGCTCGGGCGTGCCCTGCTCGTAGATTACGCCCTCGTCCATGTAAAAAACGCGGGTGGACACGTCGCGGGCGAACTTCATCTCGTGGGTCACAATCATCATGGTCATGCCCTGCTGGGCAAGCCTGCGGATCACGCCCAGCACCTCCGACACCATGGTTGGATCCAGCGCGCTGGTGGGTTCGTCGAACAGAACGATCTCCGGGTCCATGGCCAGGGTGCGGGCAATGGCCACCCGCTGTTTCTGCCCGCCGGAGAGTTCGTCCGGGTAGGCGAGGGCTTTGTCCTTCAGGCCCACCAGCTCCAGCAGCTCCATGCCGCGGTCGTAGGCCTGCTGCCGGGTTTTGCCCAGCAGGTCCACCGGGGCCAGCATCAGGTTCTCGATGATCATGAGCTGGGAGAACAGATTGAACGACTGGAACACCATGCCCATTTTCTGCCGCAGCTTGTACACGTCGGTGCCTTTGTCCAGCAGGTTCTGGCCGTCGATCACGATCTCGCCGGAGGTGGGGGTTTCCAGCAGGTTGAGGCAGCGCAAAAAGGTGGATTTGCCGGTGCCGGAGGGCCCGATCACCGAGATGACCTCACCCTTTTCGATCTCGGCGTTCACGTCCTTGAGGGGGGTCACGGCCCCGAATGATTTGCACAGATGCTTTACGGTGATCATTGCATTACCACCCCTTTCACTTTGCGTTTTCTCTGTTTGGGATCGACCCTGGCCTCCAGCAGCGACAGGGCTGCGGCCAGCAGGTTTGCCAGGGCGAAGTAGATGACGGCGGTGGAGATGAGCGAGAAGAACGCGTCGTAGGTGAGGCCGCGCACGATGTCGCTCATGCGGGTCAGGTCCTGGATGGTGATGTAGCCCACGATGGAGGTCATTTTGACCATCGAGATGAACTCGCCCCGGTAGACCGGCAGGATATAGCGGATGGCCTGGGGCGCGGTGATCTTGCAGAAGGAGCGCACACGGTTAAAGCCCAGCGCCGCCGCGGCCTCCAGCTGGCCGGGGTCCACCGTATCGATGGCGGTGCGCATCATCTCGGACACATAGGCGGCAAAGTTGATGGAGAAGCCCGCCACAGCCACCACGATGCCGTTGTCGACCCCGGTAAAGACCAGGTAGAACAAGATCATTAAAAACACCAGCACGGGCACGCCCTGCACCAGCCGCACAAAAACGCGGGCGGGGGCGCTGGCCCACCTGTGCCGGGAGCGGCGGGCCATGCAGACCCCAAAGCCCAGCACTGTGCCGAACACAGCGGAGAGCAGCGAGATGAGGATGGTGACCCCCAGCCCCTGCACAAAGAGCTGCCAGCGGTTTTCCAAAAGGAAGGTCTTGTAAAAACCGCTCTGGATGCGCTGCCACAGGCCGGCGGAGGCGGCGCCGCCGCCCGCGCGCACAATGGCCACGATGCCGCCGGTGTAGTCCGGGTCGGAAAAGAGCACCGAGCCCTTGCGCTCCTCGGTCACGGTGATGCAGGCGCCCGCCATATCGTATTTGCCGGAGGTGAGCCCGGGGATGATGCCGCCGAAATCCATGGTGGCGATCTCCAGCTTGTACCCCAGCTCGGCGCAGATGCGCAGGGCAAGCTCCACATCGTAGCCCACCACCTGCCCGTCCTTTATAAAGGAGAAGGGTGCGGAGGAGCCGGTGGTGGCAAACCGCAGGGTGCCGTTTTCGCCGGACAGCTCGAGTTCGGGCAGCACCTGGGCCGCCTCGTTGCCGCCGAACCACTTTTCATCGGCCTGGGCCAGAACGCCGTCGGCCTGCAGCTTTGCCAGCGCTTCGTTCACCTGGGCCTGAAGCCCGGTGTGATCGAGGGGGAAGGCAAAGGCATAGCTGTCCTCCCGGAACATCTCGGGCAGGATGGCAAGCCCTTCGTTCTGGCTTACCACATAGCGGGCCATGGGCTGGTCGGTGACCACCGCGTCGATCTTTCCGGCCAGCAGGGCGGCGGTTTCGTCGGGCAGGTTGTTGAAGTAGTTCACCTGTGCGTTTGGCAGGCGCGCCAGGATGACCTGGTCGAACACCGAGCCGGTGTTCACCCCAAGCTTTTTGCCGTTCAGCTCGTCCAGCGCGGGCAGGCCGGCGGCGCCCGCCGCCGTTTCATCGCGCACCACGGCGGCAATGCCGCCCGTATAATCGGGGTCCGAGAACAGCACCGACTGCTTGCGCTCCTCGGTCACGGTGATGCAGGCGCCCGCCATGTCGTACTTGCCGGCGTTGATGCCGGGAATGATGCCGCCAAAATCCATGTCGGTGATTTCGAGCGCGTAGCCCAGTTCGCGGCACACGCGCATGGCGATCTCGATGTCGTACCCCACGATCTGCCCGTCCTTTAAATAAGAGAAGGGGGCGGAGGTGGCAACCGTGGCAAAGCGCAGCGTGCCCCTTTCAGCCGGAAGGTCAAACTGCGGCAGCACCTTGGCGGCCTCGTCGGCGCCGAACCAGCGGGCGTCGATCTGCTGCAGCGTGCCGTCTGCCCGCAGCTGTTCCAGCGCGCCGTTTACCTCGTCCCGCAGGGCCGCGCGGTCCTGCGGAAAGGCGAAGGCGTAGCTGTCCTGCTGGAACATTTCAGGCAGGATGCGCAGCCCGGGCGACTGGGAAACGATGTAGCGGGCCATGGGTTCGTCGGTGACAAGGGCGTCGATCTTGCCCGCCAAAAGGGCGGCGACCTCGTCGGTGTGGTTGTTGAAATAGTTTACCCTGGCGTCGGGCACGCGGGCGGTGAGCACCTGGTCGTAAATGGCGCCGGTTACAACGCCCACGCTCTTTTGCGCCAGATCCTCCGGCGCTTCCATGCCGCCCGGCTGCCCGGCTGAGACGGGCAGCGCCAGCGCGGCGCACAGGATCAAAAGCGCGGCCAGGGTGCAAAGTATCCGTGGCTTGTGCATAGCATGGCCTCCTTCCTAACTAGATAAAATTATAGCGGTTCCGGGCGTGGGCGTGGGGAAGTTGCCGCCAAAATTGACGAAAAAATGAAAATGAAGGGGCGCGGAAGCTGGTATAGTTTTAGATAAGGGAAAAGGGCGGTTTGCCCCGGCGCACACCACCCTTTTCCACACGCCCGGCGCTGCGGACCGGGCACAAAAAGGAGAGAAGGAGAATGAACCGAAACAAACATGCGGCCCGCGGCCTTTGCGCCGACACCGGCAGGGGAGGTGAGCGGCCGTGATTACCTTTTTTGCGGCCCTGGCCCTGCTGCTGGCGGGCTACCTTGTGTACAGCAGGCTGGTGGAGCACATTTTTGGCCCGGACGACCGGCCCACGCCCGCCGTGGCGCTGGCCGACGGGGTGGATTTTGTGGAGATGCCCACCTGGAAAGTGTTCCTGATCCAATTGCTGAACATCGCGGGCACCGGCCCGATTTTCGGCGCGCTGATGGGCGCGGTGTTCGGGCCGGTGGTGTTTTTGTGGATTGTGTTCGGCAGCATTTTGGGCGGCGCGGTGCACGATTACTGCACCGGCATGATTTCCTGCCGCATGGGCGGGGCGTCGGTGTCTGAGATTGTGGGCAAATACCTGGGCGGCGGCATGAAACAGGTGATGCGGGTGTTTTCGGTGGTGCTGCTGGTGCTGGTGGGCACGGTGTTCGTTACCAGCCCCGCGGCGCTTCTTGCCATGCTTACGCCCGAAGCGCTGAGCGCGCCCTTTTGGGTGGCGGTGATCCTGCTGTACTATCTGTTGGCGACCCTGCTGCCCATCGACAAGCTCATCGGCAGGATCTACCCGGTGTTCGGCATTGTGCTCATTGTGATGGTGCTGGGCATCGGCGGGGGCATTCTGCTGCAGGAATACCAGCTCCCGGAGCTGGTGCTGGCGAACCTGCACCCCGCGGGAAAGCCCATCTGGCCCTACATGTTCATCACCGTGGCCTGCGGCGCAGTGTCGGGCTTTCACGCCACCCAGTCGCCCATGATGGCGCGCTGCCTGAAACGGGAAAAGGACGGCCGCCGGGTGTTTTACGGCGCAATGATCACCGAGGGCGTGATCGCCCTGATCTGGGCGGCGGCCGGCGTGGCGTTTTACGGCTCCACCGGCGGGCTGCAGGCGGCGCTGGCCGCGATGGGCCAGTCCGGCGTGGTGTACGATATTTCCACAAAGCTCCTGGGCGTTGCGGGCGGCGCGCTGGCGGTGGTGGGGGTGGTGGCCTGCCCCATCACCAGCGGGGACACCGCGTTCCGCTCGGCGCGCCTGACCCTGGCCGACTGGTTCCACATTGACCAGGGCAGGATCGGCAGGCGGCTGTTGCTCACCATGCCGCTGCTGGCGGCAGGCGCGTTGCTGACCCAGCTCAACTTCGACGTGGTCTGGCGCTATTTTTCCTGGGCAAACCAGACCCTCGCCATGATCGCCCTGTGGGCGGCGGCGGTTTATCTGCGCAGCAGCTGCGGCAGGGCGCAGAGCCTGCTGGCCGCGGTGCCCGCGGCATTTATGTCGGCGGTGTGCAGCACCTATATCCTTATGGCCGACGAGGGGCTGAAGCTGCCGCAAAGCATTGCTTACCCGGCGGGCATTGCCTTCGCCCTGGGGTGCGCGGCGATTTTTGCCCTGCGGGTCTGGCGCAAAAAAGAGGAGGCCGTGCGGTAAAGCGGGCGAGCCGGAGACCGGGCACAGCCCCCCAAAAAGAACCGGCAGAAGGGGGCGCCTGTGGCCCTTGACACAGGTGGGGGCTTGTGCTATACTATTTTGGCAATCGTTCCGACGGCTGCTCCATGCGCACAGGATGGCGCGTGCTGGTAGCCTCCAATGAAGGTTGTGATGGGCACATGTATCAAGCATGGCCCCCGTAGTCATAAACCAGAAAGAGGTGAACCGTAATGAAAGAGGGTATCCATCCCAAGTACGTGGACTGCACCATCACCTGCGCTTGCGGCGAGGTCATCCACACCCGCTCCACCCGGCCCGAGATCCGCGTGGAGGTTTGCTCCAAGTGCCATCCCTTCTACACCGGCAAGCAGAAGCTGGTCGACACCGGCGGACGCGTGGACCGCTTCAACAAGCGTTTCGGCCTGAAGAAGTAAGCATCGCAAAAGCCAAAAGGCGGTTTGATTTCAAACCGCCTTTTTTGTTGTGTTCAGCGCTCTGCGCGCCGCCGCGCGGGGAGAGGGTTATACAAAAGGGGAGGAAGCGCCCATGCAGGATTACCGCACCATCCAGGGGGAGGCGGCCGCCGAGCTGGAAGAAAAGCGCAGCCGCTTTATTGCCCGGGCGGCTTTTGCCGGCGGGGAAGAGGCGGCGCTGGCGTTTTTGGAAACCGTGCGCGCCGCCAACCGCACGGCCAGCCACAACGTGTACGCCTATGTGCTGCGCGAGGGCGCCCGTACCCGCTATTCCGATGACGGGGAGCCCGCCAAAACGGCCGGCCTGCCGGTGCTGGGGGCCATTCAGCACGCGGGCCTTACCGACTGCATCGTTGTGGTGACCCGCTATTTTGGGGGCACGCTGCTGGGCACAGGGGGCCTGGTGCGCGTCTACACCGAAAGCGCGGCCCGCGCGCTGGCCGCCGCCCGGGTGGTCACGGTGCGGGCCTGTGTTACCCTGAGCCTGGAGCTGGAATATTCGCTATATGAGCGGGCGGTGCTGCTTTTGCAGAACGCCGGCGCAAAGCTGGCCGAGCCGGAGTTCGGGCAGCTGGTCACCCTGCGCGCCACCCTGCCCGCCGGGGCCGAGGCGCCGCTGCTGCCCGCCTTTGCCGAACTGACCCGCGGCGCGGCGGCGCCACGGGTTTCGCCGCCCTTTTACGCGCCTTTTTGACCTTTGCCGCCGCGTTTCGCCCCCCTTGCCGGGGCGGGCGCGGCAAAACTTGTGACTTCGCAAAAAATTTACAGTTTATCCAAAGGGTTTTGGGGCAATGTATCGTATATACTTATGCAGTCTTATTGTTGGGGCATGCCCTGCCGGTGCGCGGGGCGCGCCCGTTTGACCCAGGAGGTGAAGGTTATGCCCACAGTGCGCGAGCGCACCCAGGAGATCGAGCGCATGACGCTGGCGCCCGGCGCTGCCCTGAGCGAAAACAGCCGGGGCCGCCTGCGGCCGGAGGAGGCCTGCCCCCTGCGCACCTGCTACCAGCGCGACCGGGACCGGATCATCCACTGCAAGTCCTTCCGGCGGCTGAAACAAAAAACGCAGGTGTTCCTTTCGCCCGAGGGCGACCACTACCGCACCCGGCTCACCCACACGCTGGAGGTGAACCAGATCGCCCGCACCATCGCCCGGGCGCTGCGCCTGAACGAGGACCTGACCGAGGCCATTGCCCTGGGGCACGATCTGGGGCACACGCCCTTCGGCCACGCGGGCGAGCGTGCGCTGAATGCTTTGTGCCCCGGCGGCTTTAAACACTACCAGCAGAGCGTGCGGGTGGTGGACAAGCTGGAAAAGAACTTTCAGGGCCTGAACCTTACCTGGGAGGTGCGCAACGGCTTTATCTGCCACACCCGCGGCAAGTGGGCCGCCACCCTGGAGGGGCGGGCGGTGCGCTATGCAGACCGCATCGCTTATATGAACCACGACATTGAGGACGCCATCACCGCCGGCGTGCTGCGCCCGGACGCACTGCCCAAAGAGATCGTGCAGGTGCTGGGCGCAACCAAGGGCGTGCGCATCACCACCCTTATCTCCGACCTGGTGGAGCACAGCACCCCCGCCGACCTGGCGTTCAGCCCCGAGGTGGGCGAGGCGTACGAGGCGCTGCACGATTTTATGTATTCCACCGTGTATGTGGACAAGCAGGCAAAGCGCGAGGAACAAAAGGTGGAAAAGGTGATCGCAGAGCTGTATGAGCGCTTTGTGTCTGACCCGAACCTTCTGCCGGACGGCTTTTTGCAGATCGCCTACCAGCAGGGCACCGACCGCGCTGTGACCGACTATATCAGCGGCATGAGCGACGAGTTCGCCATCCGCACCTTCGAGGACTTTTTTGTGCCCCAAAAGTGGCACGTACTTTAAGCCGGGCAAAAGCAGCCGGGCGGAAAGGGGGGCAGGGCCGTGATCCCGCACGAGTATGTGGAAGAGGTGGTGCGCCGCAACGACATCACCGATGTGGTGGGCAGCTATGTGCAGCTGCGCCACCGGGGCCGCACCCACACCGGCCTGTGCCCGTTTCACAGCGAGAAAACGCCCTCGTTTGTGGTTTACCCCGAGACCCAGAGCTTTTATTGCTTCGGCTGTGGGGCCGGGGGCGACGTGATCACCTTCATCAAAAAGATCAGCAACCTGGACTATGTGGAGGCGGTGAAGCTCTTGGCCGGGCGGGCGGGTATGCCCCTGCCCGAAGAGGACGACAAGGTGGGCCGGCTGCGCAGCCGGGTGCTGGGGATCAACCGGGCGGCGGCGCGCTTTTTTTACGAGCAGCTCAACGCCGACACCGAGGAAGCCAAAGCGGCCCGCGCTTATTGGCGGGGGCGCGGCCTGTCCGATTCCACCATCCGCCGCTTCGGCCTGGGGTACGCCCCCAACGACTTTTCGGCCATGCGCCGCCATTTGCGGGGCCTCGGCTTTTCCGAGGAGGAGATGCTGGCCTCCGGCATTGTAAAGCGCAGCGAAAAGGGGAATGTGTACGACGCCTTCCGGGGCCGGGTGATGACCCCCATCTTTGATCTGCGGGGGAACGTGATCGCCTTTGGCGGGCGCGTGCTGGGCGATGAAAAGCCCAAATACATCAACAGCCCGGAAACGCTGGTGTACAAAAAGAGCAAGGCGATGTTCGCGCTGAACATTGCCAAAAAAGAGCCCAGCCGCCGGTATATCCTGTGCGAGGGCTATATGGATGTGATCAGCCTGCACCAGGCAGGGTTCAACACGGCGGTGGCCGCCTGCGGCACCGCTTTAACCCCCGACCAGGTGCGCATGCTGGGCGAATATGCCGACGAGGTGGTGCTCTGCTACGATTCGGACGAGGCGGGCCAAAAGGCCACCGCCCGCAGCTTAGGCCTTTTTGCAGAGAGCCCGGTCAAGGTTTCGGTGCTGAACATCCCCGGTGCAAAGGACCCGGACGAATTCATCAAAAAGTACGGCAAAGAGCGGTTTGAGAGCCTGCTGAACGGCACGGCCAATGCCATTGAGTACAAGCTTGCCAAGGTGCGGGAGAAATACGACCTTGGCCGGCCGGCAGACCGGGTGGAATACATCAAAGACGCCATCAAGCTGCTGGCGGGCAAGGTGACGCCCACCGAGCGGGACGTGTATGCGGGCCGGTTGGCCGAGGAGACCGATGTGGCCAAGAGCGCTGTTCTGGCGCAGCTGGACGCGGCGGTGAAAGCCGGCCTGCGCAGGGCCGAGCGCCAGCGCCAGCAAGGGCTGCTGGGCCAGGGCGCCGGGGCGGACATCAAGCTGCCCTACAACGCCCCCGGGGGCGAAAAGGCTTTGGGGGTGGCCAGCGCCGAGCAGCAGCTTGTTACAGCCCTGATCAAGGACCCGTCGCTCATCCCCGCCGCCCGGGCGCGGGTGGGGCCCGAGCGCTTTTTGATGCAGGATATGGCCGATGCCTACCGGGCCGTGCTTGCCTGCGCCGACGAGGGCGCGGCGCCCGAGCTGGCGGTGCTGGCAACCCGCCTGCCGGAGGATACGGTGAGCCTGCTCTCGCGGCTTTTGGCACGCAATTACGATGTGGCGCTGGGCAAAAAGGACCTGGAGCTGTATCTGGACCGCATTGAGCAGAGCGTGCCCAAAAGCGTGGAAGCCGGCCGCATGAGCGAACAGGAGCTGGAAGAATATCTCGCGCGGCTGCGCGAAAAAAAGCAGTGAGCGGCGCGGGGCGCACAGCGCCCCCGCGCCTTTGCCCATTGGGCCTGAACATAGCCCCGCAGGGGAGACCGGAAAGTAGTACCTATCAGGAGGAAGTATAGCATTATGGCTGAAAAGAAAAACGTGATCCGCGAACTCATCGAAACCGGCAAGCGCAACGGAAAGCTCACCACAAAGGAGATCAACGACGCCATCGAGGAGAGCGGGTTTGACGTGGAGCAGATCGACAAGCTCTACGAAACCATGGAGGGCCATGGCATTGAGATCGTGGAGGAGCCCGACCCCGAAGCCGAGACCTTTACCCTGACCGAAGAGAGCGTGGATTTGTTCGAGAGCGCCCTGTCGGCGGAAGGCGTTGCCATCGACGACCCCGTAAAGGTCTATTTGAAAGAGATTGGCCGGGTGCCCCTGCTGAGCAGCGACGAGGAGATCCAGCTTGCGCTGGACATTCTGGCCGGGGGCGAGGCGCAGGAAAAGCGCACCGCCCAGTTCCCCGAGATCTGCCGCATCGAGGCGGACCAATCGCTTTCGGTGGTGGAGCGCAAGGAGCAGATGGAGCAGGCCCGCGCCGCGCTCACCCGTGAACAGCTGGCCGAGCTGGGCAGGCTGGACACCACCGCCCGCCGGGGCGAGCGCGCAAAGCAGCGCCTTTCGGAGGCAAACCTGCGGCTGGTGGTGTCCATTGCCAAGCGGTATGTGGGCCGCGGGATGCAGTTCCTGGACCTGATTCAGGAGGGGAACCTGGGCCTGATCAAGGCGGTGGAAAAGTTCGACCACACAAAGGGCTTTAAGTTCTCTACCTATGCCACCTGGTGGATCCGGCAGGCCATCACCCGCGCCATTGCCGACCAGGCCCGCACCATCCGCATTCCGGTGCACATGGTCGAGACCATCAACAAGGTGAAAAAGGTGTCGAGCCAGCTGCTGCACCAGAACGGCCATGAACCCACGGCCGATGAGATCAGCGACGCGCTGGAAATGCCGGTGGAAAAGGTGCGCGAGATCATGCGGGTCGCGCAGGAGCCCGTGAGCCTGGAAACGCCCATCGGCGAAGAGGAAGACAGCCACCTGGGCGATTTTATCCCGGATGAGGATGCCCCCGTTCCGGCCGAGGCCGCCAGCCATACCCTGCTGAAGGAGCAGCTTTCCAGCGTGCTGTCCACCCTGACCCCCCGCGAGGAAAAGGTTCTGCGCCTGCGCTTCGGCCTGGAGGACGGCCGCCCCCGCACCCTGGAAGAGGTGGGCCATGAGTTCGAGGTGACCCGCGAGCGCATCCGGCAGATCGAGGCCAAGGCCCTGCGCAAGCTGCGCCACCCCAGCCGTTCGAAAAAACTCAAGGACTTTTTGGATTGATTCCCGCCAGCCCAGGCCGGGCCCAGGCAGCGCCCCGGAGCGTTTTTCGCCCCCGGGGCGCTGTTTTTGCGCAGGGCGGCCCGGCGGCGTTTGCTGCTTTGGGTAAAAACCTTATCCGAACGGTGCGGTTTTGCCTGAAACAGGGATTTGTCACTTTCCCTGAAAGGTTTTTTATGGTATCCTCGTTATATTAGTGTAAAAGCTGCGGGCCGGCGCCCGCAACTGGGGAGGAAACAGAAATGGATTTGCGGTGGCTCAGAGCGCCCGACCTGAAAGAGATCGAGCGCGAGGAAAAAAAGACCCGGCATTTTGCCCGGGGGCTCAATTATTATAAGTTGTTTTGGGTGTTTTTTATCGGCTGCTTTTTGGGGGTGGTCATCGAGACCATCTGGTGCATCGTGACCCGCGGCCATTACGAAAGCCGGGTGGGCTTGATTTACGGGCCCTTTAACCTGGTATACGGGTTCGGCGCGCTGAGCCTGTGCGTGGGCCTTTACTGGCTGCGGGGCAAGCGGGACTCGCTGATCCTGCTGGGGGGCGCGCTGCTGGGCAGCGTGGTGGAATATATCTGCAGCTGGGTGCAGGAAGTGATGTTTGGCTCCACCTCGTGGGATTATTCCGCCATGCCCTTTAACCTGAACGGGCGCATCAATTTGCTGTACTCGCTGTTTTGGGGCATTTTGGCGATCGCTTGGGTGAAGGACGTTTACCCCCGGCTGGCAGGGCTGATTCTGAAAATCCCCAACAAGATCGGCAAGCCCCTCACCTGGCTGCTGACCTTGTTTATGCTGTTCAACGCGGCTATGAGCGCGGTGGCGGTGGAGCGCTGGGTCGAGCGGACTCGAAGCATCGCGCCGGCCACGGCCCTGGGCAGCTACATGGACGAACATTACCCGGACGAACGGATGCAGCGCATCTACGCGAACATGGAGTTCAAGTGAAAAAGGGGCGGCCCGCCGTGCAATGTGGCATGGCGGGCCGCCCCTTTTTTGGGAATTCGGGCCATAAAATAGGGCGGGCCTTGCCAAATCGGCAAAACAGGGGGCCCTGTTTTGTCTGATTTTCGGGAAAATCAGACAAAAACGACTATCACGATTGAACCAGCCGGAGGTTTGTGATAGAATTTAGCTAAATAAAGAATACGAAGCGGCGCGCATGCGCAAAAAGAGGGTACCCTCTTTTTGTTTCCCCGGTACCGGGGAAACAATGGGTCCTGATCGCACAAAATGCCAAGGGATTGGCCGCAGGGAGGAACCGCAGTGGAGCAGGAGTATGAAACGATCGATCTGCGCGAGATATTATTTTTAATTAAGAACAATCTGCTGGCAATCGTTGCCAGCACGGTGATCTGCGCGCTGTTGGGCTTTATTGTGACCACGTTTTTGATTACGCCGCAATACGAGGCCAGCGCTACCATGATTGTGAATTCACGGCAGGAGCAAACGGCCAACCTGACCAATGACATGATCACCACGGCGAAGAACCTGGTGGCGACCTACAGCATCATCGTAAAAAGCGATACGGTGCTGAACGAGGTGATCGGCCAGTTGGGGCTGGAGCTGAGCTATGAACAGCTGGAAAAAAAGGTGACGGTGAGCGCGGTGGATTCCACGCAGGTGATGAAGATCGCGGTGGAAGATGAGAACCCGGCACAGGCGAAGGCGATCGCGGAGGCGATCACGCAGATCGCGCCGCCGATCATTCAGGACAAGGTGGAGGCAGGCTCGGTAAAGGTGATCAGCGAGGCGCGGGCGGGGGAAAAGCCGGTTTCGCCCAACAAGCGGATGAACACGGCGATCGCGGGGCTTTTGGGGCTTGTGCTGAGCGTGGGCGCGGTGTTCCTGCGGGAGATGCTGAACAACACGTTCAAAACAGACGAGGACATTCAAAAGTATCTGGGTTTTACCGTGCTGGGGGTCATCCCTCATGTGGAGATGGAGGGCTGAGCCATGAATGTAAAAGGATTTTTCCAGGGAAAAAAGAACCGGAAAAAGCAAAGCTCCACCCGCAAGCTGCAGATCATTTCGAAAACGGCGCCCTTTCAATATGTGGAGGCGTATAAAACGCTGCGCACCAACCTGAATTTTATGGCTGTGAGCAACCAGTACCAAAAGATCGTGGTGACCAGTTCGATCCCCGGGGAAGGGAAAAGCAACGTGGCGATCAATTTGTGCGTATCGCTGGCGGAAACGGGAAAAAAGGTGCTGCTGATCGACTGTGACCTGCGCAAGCCGGTGCTGCACAAGTATCTGCGCATTACCCGGCGGGCACAGGGCCTTACAAACCTGCTCAGCGGCGAGGCCGCGCCCGCGGACGTGGTGGTGCGGTTCAGCGACCTGCACTTCGATGTGATCACGGCGGGGATTGTGCCGCCGAACCCGGCGGAGCTGCTTGGCTCGGCCCGCATGGGGGAAATTTTGCAGATCCTGGGCGCCCAGTACGATTACATCATCATGGATACCCCGCCGGCCTCGGTGGTAACGGACGCAGCGGTGCTGGGCACCCTGGCGGACGGGGTGCTGTTTGTGGTGAGCCAAGGCAATGCCACCATTGAGGCGGCGCAGCTGGCGAAAAAGAACCTGGAATCCACCCACACGAATATCATTGGCGCGGTGCTGAACGGGTTCGACTTGAAGAGCACCTCGCGGGATACGGGGTATTACTACTCGTACGAATACGGCTATTACAAATAAGGAGCGGGAGAGGCCATGGTCGATCTGCATTGCCACATCCTGCCGGGGGTGGACGACGGCGCCAAGACGCCCGGGGACTCGCTGGCCCTTTTGCGGGAGGAGCTTGCCGGCGGTGTGGACCGCATTGCCCTCACCCCGCACTTCAATGCCGGGCGCACCACGGTGGAAGCGTTTTGCCGAAAGCGGGAAGCCGCGTTCCGGCAGCTGAACGCGGCGGTGCGCGAGGCCGGGCTGCAGGTGGAGCTGAAGCTGGGCGCTGAGGTGTTTTTCACCCTGGAACTGCCGGAGCTTGAACTGGAGCCCCTGTGCCTTGCGGGCACGCCCTACCTGCTGGTGGAGCTTTCGCCCACCTTTTACCCCGCGTGGGCCAAGGATATCTTTTATGCGCTGCAGCTGCGGGGCATCGCCCCAATCCTGGCCCATGTGGAGCGCTACCCCTATATGCTGAGCGACCCGCGGCGGCTGTATGAACTGGCGGCGGCGGGGGTGCTTTTGCAGGTGAACGCGGGCAGCCTGCTGAAGGGCGGCAGCCGAGCGGCAATGCTTCAAAAGCTGCTGCGGTGGAACCTGGTGCATCTTGTTTGCACCGATACACACTCCATGGAAAAGCGGCCCCCGCTTTTGCCCCAGGCCCTGCGCAGGGCGGCGGGCCTGGGCGGCGAGGCGGCGGCAGAGCGGCTGGCGCAGGCGGGCCAGGCCGTGTTCGACGGGCTGGAACCGGACCTGCCGGAGCCCCAGCTGCCGAAAAAGCTGTTGGGCCGCTGGTTCTGAATTTGCTATATAAGGCCGGCCCGCCAGGGCCGCGCTTTGTATAAATTTTGGAAGAAAGGAGGACGATTCCCATGAAAAAGGTATTTGCACTGCTGCTGGTGCTGGTGCTGGCCTGCGCTCTGTGTGTGCCCGCGCTGGCGGTCGGCACAGCTTACAGCCAGGCAGAATTGCAGGCGATGGTCGCGAAAGCCCCCGCCGATGTGCAGGGGGTTGCGACCCAGGTGGTGAACGGTCTTACCGGCGGCCTTACCGTGGATGTGGATCAGGTGAAAGGAATCTACAACAGCCTGAAAAACACCCTGGCGACCGAGAAGGACGCAGGCAAGATCAAAACCGCAATCGAAAATGCCGCCCAAAGCATGCAAACTGCTACGGGCCTCACATTCGAAAATCTGTCTGTGACGGTCGATGCGGTCACGGGTAAAGTTTCTGTCACTGCCGACGTATTGAACGGCGGTACAAAGGTTGTGACCGCCACGGGCACGGGGAAAGCTGCGCTGATCAACAATTCCGGCAGCTCCGGTTCGGGCAGCTCCAGCAACACCACCAGCAACACTGCCGCCGCGGCGGCCAGCGTGATCAAGGCCACCGGCTTTGATGCGAGCGCTGTGGTGATGGTGGTTCTGGCCATTGCCGGCGTGCTGGGCGTGGCGACTGTGAAAGCTCGCAAACTGGATTGATCTGCTGATCCCATAGCAGAGCGTCCCCTTGCATTGTCAAGGCCTTGCAAGGCAGGGGGGAGGAACCCATTGCGCTAACTCCCTCCTCTTTTTGTGAAACTGCCGGGCGCCGGCGCGCCCGTTTTTATAAACGCTTTTCCGAAAGGGGGCTTTCAAGATGGATCGAAAACGCAAAGAGCACAGGGCGCTGGGCTTTATTCTGGTGCCGCTGTGTTTTGCCGTATTAAACACACTGCTGCTGTTTTTGGTGGCAAGCCCGATCCTGAGCCCCTATGTTGGGCTGGCAAAATACCTGTGTTCCGACAAGGTTCAGCCCCAGCCCGCCGACCTGTATGCGGGCCTTGCCGAGGGCATCGCCCACAGCGGGGAAAAAGCGCCGGAGGCGCTGCCGCTGAGCGGGATCGTGTACCCGCAGAAAGGCGACCGCTACGGGCAGATTACGGTGGAGGGCACTAGTGTGGACGCGCCGCTTTATTACGGCGATTCCACCAAGCAGCTGAACCGAGGTGTGGCCACCTATGCCGATTCCTCGGGCGCGGGCATCCCCGGCCAGCAAAAGACCGTGCTGCTGGCCGGCCATAACAACACCTTCTTCAACGGTCTGCAGGACGTGCGGCAGGGCGCGCTGGTGCACATCTCCACCCACTACGGCGAGTATGTGTACCGGGTGACCAAAATGAAAGTACTGGACTATCAGGATGAATCGGCTTACGACTTCACCCGCACGGACGAGAACCTGATCCTGTATACCTGCTACCCCTTTGATGCACTGGGCTTTACCCCGCAGCGCTATTTTGTGTACGGCGAATATGTGTCCGGCCCGGTGCTGGACCCCACGCGCTGAAGCGCTGCAAGAGAGGAAGGTAGGTATGAAGCAAAAGATCAACGCGCGCGGCGCCCTGACCGCGCTGGTCAGCTGGGTGTTCAGCCTGCTGTTAGTGCTGCTGGTGCTGCTGGGGGTGCTGGTGTGCACCGTGAACAACCCCAGCTTTTTGAAGTCGCAGATTCTGGAGAGCGGGTACCACCGGGACGTTTGGGACCAGCTGGACCAAAATTACAAGAGCTACGGCAACGCGGGGGGCATCCCGGAAAACGTGATGGGCAGCATCATCACTGAGGACCAGGTACAGCGGGACCTGTTCAGCGAGGTGGACCGGTTTTACAGCGGTGAGCGCACCTTCCGGGAGCGCCCGGAGGTGGGCGCGGCGGCGCTGGCGGCAATTGAAGCGAATCTGGCCGAGCGCGGAATCGAAATGAACGACGAGATCCGCGCGGGGATCCAGGATCTGGCGAACGGCTGCCAGCTGGATTACGAAAACTATGTGCGCATCCCCCTGGCGGGCATGCTGGCGCCCTATCTGCACAAGCTGCGGGCGGTGAGCTGGGCGGGCATGGCGGTGCTGGGGGTTCTGGCGCTGGCGGCGCTGTGGGTGCTGCTTGTGTTGCAGCGCAGCGGCCCGGCGCGGCTGCGCTGGACCATCTACGCCTTTTCCGCCGCGGCCCTGTTCAGCTTTTTGGTGCCGGCGGCGGCCGGCCTGAGCCTGGAGGTGGAGCGGCTGAACCTGGAGCCGCAGATCCTGCGGCACATGCTGGCAGTGTATGTGGACGGTGTGTTTTTCAGCTTTGTGTATTTTGGGCTGCTGTGTGCGGTGGTGGCGACGGTGCTGCTGTACGCGTGGCTGCGTGGGCGAAAGCGGTACCGGGCCGGCCTGCGGCGGCAGGCGTACCGCATGGAAGAAAACGACGAAGTTTAAGGCGGCAGCCGAAGGGGCGGACGTAGAGCAATGCCACATGTGACCAACTTTTTTACCGAGCAGGAGCGCCGCGAAAACGAGCAGGCGGGCGAGGGCACGGCAGCGGGTAGAGCTGCCCTGGCCGAACCCGCGGCCCGTGGCGCGCGGCGCCGGCGAATAAAACCTGTGGCCCTGGCGGCGGTGGTGCTGCTGGCGGTGATCACGGCGTTTGCGGTGCTGGCGGCGGTTTTTGGAGGAAAGGGCGGCGGGCGGAACGAACCGGCCGCAAGCCCGGCGCCCGGCGGCCAGTCCGCCCTGCTGGCGGCCGGGGTGAGCTCAGAGCCAAAACCCGAGCCCACGTCCGCGCCCACACCGGCGGGCCCGCAGGTGAGCGCGGAGGACTGGTTTGCGGTGCTGGTGGACATGCAGCACCCCCTGCCGGAGGACTACGACCCGGAAACGGATCTTGTGGACCCGGTGGGTTATTACTTTGATTCCCGCGCCGCGGGCGAGCTGCTGGCCATGCTGCAGGCGGCCCGGGACGCGGGCATGGAACTGAAGCTGGCCTCGGGTTTTCGCAGCCGCGCGCGCCAGGACCAGCTGCACGGGCAGGAGGTGGCCTACTGGCGCGGCCAGGGCCTGGGCGCGGACGAGGCCTACAGCACCGCCCTGCGCTACGAGGAGCCCGCCGGATATTCCGAGCACAATTCGGGCCTTGCGGTGGACCTGGTGGCGCTGGCCGACCAGCGCGAGGCTGCCTTTGCGGGCACGCCGGAATACCAGTGGCTCACCGAACACGCCGCCGAGTTTGGGTTTATCCTGCGTTACCCCGAGGGCAAGCAGGCGGTCACCGGCATGGAGCCCAAGCCCTGGCATTGGCGCTATGTGGGCCCCGAGCTGGCGCAGTTTCTGAGCGAACAGGGGCTGATGCTGAATGAGTATTACAGCTTGTATCTGGCGGAAAATTGAAACAGCGGGAACTGAAAAATTCATGGAATCATGCATGAGTCTTGCGGCTTCAACTCGGTATTTCTTCCGTGGCTCTGCTTATCAGCCTGGTTTTGGCACAACCCAAAAAGCAGAAGATCACCTTAAAGAGGAAAATTTTGAGCCCGTGATGGATGCAGATTCATTGCGGGCCATTTGTTATAGGAGAGGCAAGAAGAGAAACGGTCAGCGCATAGCCTGGTCTGCGGCACAGGATATGCAGGGGGCAAAAGTGAGGGAATGACATGAATAGGAAAATGCGGGGCGCCTCCCAAGATAGGACCATCAGCAACACGGCAAGCCTTATCATGACGCTAATCGCCGTTGGCAGCCTGGCCATGGTTTGGGGCTTTTATTACAACAAGATCGTTTTTCGCACCCATCGGGAGCTGGGATACATCGCCACGCTGCTGGTATATCTTGTTATTTACCTGAAATCCGCAAGCGTGTACCGAGCGTTCAAGATCGCATCTTCCTCCATTGGCGAAACGGCTTTTTCCCAATATATCGCGCTTGCGCTTGCGGACGGGATCGTTTACATGGAGGGCTGCCTGATCGCGCGCAGGTACATCAATATCCTGCCCGGCATATTCACAGTCATGGTTCAGTTTGTGGCGGCGTTTGTGTGGGCGACCTTGACAAAGCGGTACTTTTTAGCGCATGTGGAACCACAGAAATGCATCCTGATTTACGATGCATCCGAAACCGGCCTTGAGGCTGTCAAAACCTTTGTGGGCAAAATTGAGAAATACTATGGGCATCTGTTTGAAATTGTGGGACGCATCCCGGTAGAAAAGGTTGGCGAGTTGAGCAAAACGCTGCATGAATATCCGGTTGTGTTTTTGTACGGGGTGCAATATGAGGCCAGAAGCCGGATGATGGAATACTGTGTTGTCACAGACAAAAAGCTGTATCTGACCCCCAATGTGGAGGATGTGATCGCCAAGGGGTTCCGGGTGAAAAATCTCATCGATACGCCGCTGTATGGCTATGAGGGTACGAACCATCACCGTGCCACTTATGCAGCGATCAAACGCGTTTTGGATGTTGTCACCAGCCTGATCTTCCTTATCCCGGCTGCCCCCGTCATGTTGGTCACAGCGTTGTGCATTAAACTGGAAGATGGCGGCGATGTGTTTTTTCGCCAAAAACGTGTGACTACCGGAGGCAAAGTGTTCGATATCCTCAAGTTCCGCAGCATGGTGATGGATGCGGAAAAAGACGGCAAACCGCGACCCTGTGTAGCGGGCGATGACCGCGTTACCAAAGTGGGCAAGATGATCCGCGCCACCCGTATCGATGAGCTGCCGCAGATATTCAATATCCTTTCAGGCGACATGTCCTGGGTCGGGCCCCGGCCAGAAAGGGTAGAACATGTTGAGATTTTTACCCGCGAGATCCCGGAGTTTCGCTACCGCCTGTGGGTTAAGGCCGGCCTGACCGGCTACGCGCAGATCTACGGCAAGTACAACACCAGTGCCCAAGATAAGCTGCTGCTGGATTTACTGTACATTGAACAGCAAAGCTTTTTACTGGATTTGAAAATTTTGTTCCTCACTGTTAAAACCATGTTTACGCCTGAGGCGACGGAAGGGTTTGAGGAGGAAAAGTCAAAGGCGATCAATAAGATAAGCAGAGCGGAAGAAAAGGAAACAGTGAGTGCATGAGGGTGAGGTGCCGTGGATAGACAGAGAGTGCCATATAGTGTTTTGATGTCAGTATATGAAAAAGAAAACCCCGAATATTTCAGGCAAAGTGTTGAAAGTATCCTCAATCAAACACTTCCGTCAGATAACTTCGTTCTGGTATGTGATGGCCCACTGACACCTGCATTGGAATCTGTACTCGAGGTGTATAAAAATGCCCTGCAAATTGTGCGGCTACCAGAAAACCATGGGCTAGGAATCGCTTTGAACGAGGGATTAAAGCATTGTAGGTATGAATTAGTTGCCCGGATGGACAGCGATGACATCAGTTTTCCGACACGTTGTGAGCAAGAAGTAGCCGCTTTTGAAGAAACCCCTAACCTCGATATTTTGAGTAGCACTTTGTTGGAATTTGAAGACGATCCCGAAAAAATCACAGGAAAGCGGGAACTTCCTGCCGATAGCAAAGCAATTTGTGCGTTTTCTAGAAAACGCTGCCCCTTTAACCATCCCACAGTAATGTTTCGAAAAAGTGCGGTAGAAAGTGCGGGCGGCTATCAGGGAACTTACCGGATGGAAGATTACTATTTGTGGATTCGAATGCTGCAAAACGGTGCTAAAGGAAAAAATCTAGCTGAACCGTTGCTTTATATGCGTACCCCTCATGATATGTACCTACGACGCGGTGGGAAAGCGTATGCGAAAGACATGTTGCGCTTTCACTGGTGGCTTCACAAAACCAAGTGGTCTAGTTTGGCGGATTATTTCACTGGAGCAGTGCCCCACGCGCTGGTGTGTATGTTGCCGAATAGGGTGAGGAGAATTGTTTATAAGTTGTTGCATAAGTGAGGATAAAATGAGAATCGGGATACTTACGAATCATACAGTACATAATCATGGTGCTGTCTTACAACTATACGCGCTTGAAAAAGTGCTTGAGCAGAAAGGATGTTCCGCTTGCGCGTTAAATTATAAAAGAAATTATGACTTTTTAGAAACAAATTTGACTGACAAATATGAGTTATCCTTCCGATCAATTCCATACTATTTCAGCTTTCTGAAAGAGCGGGGCTTAGGCAGCGTGGTATATAACTATAAAAAAAGAAAATTGTTAAGCCGATTCAAAAGAGAGAAAGAAATGGTGGGTGAGTACTACTCGCGTGCAAAGAGCTTAGATGCCGTATTTGTGGGCAGCGATGAAGTATTCAGTATAGATGTGGGAATGACTCCTTGTATGTACGGACATGGCGTTCCCAGCGAACATATCTTTTCGTATGGTGCATCCTTCGGTTCGACAGGGAAAAAACAAATTGAGAACCGGCATGTACAGGCATTGATTGAAAGTGGGATTCGTCAGTTTGAAATGGTTTCAGTCCGTGATCAAAACTCTCTCAAACTAGTGCGCTCATTCGGGCGTGACGATGCAGCATTAGTATGCGATCCAGTAATTTTATATGGGTATCAGGCAGAAAAGGCTAAGATGCGCAGGCCGGTCGAAGAAAAGTACGTCCTGTGCTATTCCTATGATAAAAATATGAACCGGCCAGAAGAGCAGCAAGCTATTCGTGCGATTGCTGCCAGAATGGGAGCGAAGGTATATAGCGTTGGATTTTATCATAAATGGTGCGACCGCTCAGTCAATGTGGATCCTATAGAATTGTTGGGATATGTCCTCTATGCAGAATTAGTTGTCACAGATACATTTCATGGAAGTGTAATGTCGATTATTACCAATACGCCATTTTGTGCGATGGCACGGGGAAATTCTAATAAGTTAGAAAATCTTTTGGATGAATATGGCTTATCAGGACGTTTGGTGCAGCAGATTGAAGAAATCCAATCCCTGTCGGAAAAAGAAATCAATTGGATAAAAGTGAACAAATCCATTGAAGAACGAAAGACTATAGGAATAACATTTATTGAATCTTGTCTGGAAAAATGTAAAACGTGGGATAGCTAATGTCACATGGTAAATAAACTATATAAGTATAAAGGGAGAATAGTATGGAATCCAAAGTTTCTATTATTGTACCTGTTTACAATTCGGAAAATTTTCTTACAAAATGTGTGAATTCGATTTTACAACAATCATATAAAAACATTGAATTGATTTTGGTTGATGATGAATCACCAGATAAGAGCGGGGAAATTTGTGATAGATATGCACAAGAAGATCACCGTGTAGTAACCATTCACAAAAGTAATGGAGGGACATGTGAAGCGAGAAATGTCGGACTTGACCATGCCACTGGGAAATATCTGATGTTTGCTGATGGGGACGATTGGATGGAGAAAAATTGTGTCAGTTATCTGGTTTCACTGATGCAGAAGACACAATCCGAGATGGCGATGACAGATTGTATCTTTACAACACGAAAGTACAGTTTACAAGGGACTACACAGAGTAGGTATCTGACGGGAGGGGTTCCGCCCGTCAGATTTTCCATGTGATATTCAAGCTGTCGCTTGTGGCGGCTATGGTGGTAA
>OFOK01000403.1_pt1 | contig 44063 bp, 31 predicted proteins | sample 1542001 | NCBI WGS metagenome assembly OFOK01 (sample SAMN04209242, study PRJEB22552) | human gut metagenome | biome: gut; material: feces | host: Homo sapiens | place: USA: Oklahoma
ATGAACCAACTGCGGCGCTAGATCCGATTGCTGAGTCAGAAATTTATGCAAAATTTAATCAGATTGTTGGTGAAAAGGCGGCAGTATTTATTTCACATAGACTCTCATCTTGTAGATTTTGTGAAAGGATACTTGTATTTGATAAAGGGCAGATTGTTCAGTGTGGAACTCATGATGCTCTTCTGAAGGAGCAAATGGGAAAGTATTATGAGTTGTGGAAGGCTCAAGCACAATATTACCAATAAATGAAAATACTAATACCATATCGTTATTATTCCAAAGTATAGAAAAAAGTAATGTATGGTAAGGCCAAAGAAGATGTTAGAGAAATAATAAACGCGCTGTTAAGATATAAAAATATTAATATTATGTTAGGTGCAGTTTGCATAGACCAGGTGCGTTTAAGTGTAGTAATACCGCCGAAAATAAGTGTCTCAGAACATGGGATATCTAAAAGGAAAATAGTACACTAATGGTTTACGATAGGCATCCAGAATTGCAGAGTAAATGGGATCCTTTTGGGCCAGAGGATATTTATGTTGATGTATATAAAGTATCTGAAAGGAGAGCAAGAGTTTCGGTATAAACATATGAAAATAAAGGGTAATGCTATAAAAAATAACTTTTACGCACTTGGATTGGTGTGGGGAGTTTGTAAGGAAAAGCTGTTAATGCATTTTTTTATTAATTTTATGCAGGTAATATTGGACTTTGTCAATGGTATCTTTTTTTTAAGAACAATTATAATTATTATAGAAAAAGGTAATAGTTATGAGCAGTATATATTTTTTGTAACATTTATTCTTATACTTAATACTATCAGAGCATTATTAAATGCACATTATTATTATTATTCAATGGATATACTAAATAATAAAATGATTTCTGAGTTGAATAAAAAGATATTCAGTAAAGCTGAAGAAGTAGATATCTCGTGTTATGAAAATAAAGATTTTTATGAAGATTATTATTGGGCGATACAAAATGTGGAAAAAAACATAAATTCTATTATTAATAATATGACATCTCTAATTTCTTACCTTTTTTTATGTATAGTTATAGTAGTTTATGTTATTAGTATTGATCCGTTTGTTTTAATTTTTTTATTTGGTAATCTTATTGTTCATATATTACTAAAAAAAATAAAAGAAATAAATATTAATAAACAAATAGAAACATCGATATATAATCGAGAAAAAGAATATGTAAAAAAGATAATATTTCAAAAAGATTACGCAAAAGAGATGCGTATGTCAAATATGTATACCGTTATAAAAGAGAACTATGAAAATGCAATAACAAATATCATAAGAGTATATAAAAAATACGGTCTTAAGTTATCTGTTTTACAATTTATAACACAATTTTTTTCATCTTATTTTGCTTTTTTTGGAGCATGCTTATATTTGATATATAGAATAATTTTTAAGAAAGATTTATTAGTAGCTGATTTTGCAGTATTAATATCGTCAATAACATTATTCAGTCAGAGAATTAATAATGTTATTACTTCTTTTAATATTGCACACGAACATAGTTTTTATATTATTAAACTTAAATCTTATTTCAATTACAGAAATGTAGTTGTTAGTGGCGAAAGTAACACGCAAGAATTTCTGGATTTAGAAATTAAGAATGTGAATTTTTCCTATTCAAAGGACTCAGAAAAAGTACTTAGTGATCTTAACTTTAAAATACAAAAAGGAGAAAAGATAGCAATTGTCGGGCCCAATGGGGCGGGAAAAACAAGTTTAATTAAATTATTATTAAGATTTTATGATGTGAACGATGGAAGCATAATATACAATAAACAAGATATTAAAAATTATAATCTCAAAGATTATAGAAGTAGATATGGAGTGGTTTTCCAAAGTAATCACATTTTTGCATTGAATATAACTGAGAATGTGTTAATGGACAACTTTAAAATATCAAAAGAGAGCGTTATTAAATCTGCATTATTAAAGAGCGGAATGCAAAAGCTTATCAATGAAAAACAGGGTATTTTTACGAATCTCACGAAAATATTTGATGAAGATGGAACTATATTATCTGAGGGACAAAACCAGAAACTATACGTTGCACGTCTATATGCCGGGAACTTTGATATTGCAATATTAGATGAACCCTCATCTTCATTAGATCCTATAGCTGAGCAGGTTATGTATGAGAAGTTAATGGATTTAACTAAATATAAAACTGTTATATATATTTCGCATAAATTATCATCTGTTATTCTGGCTGATCAAATTATTGTACTGAATAATGGAATAATTGAGGGGATTGGAACCCATAGTGAATTAATGAAGACAAATAAATTATATGCTTCCATGTTTTATGCACAAGCACAGAATTATTTGCCGAAGGGAAATACATATGAAAATCAAGAAAATAATAGCAAATAATCTGTATATGATAAAATGTTTATTAGATATTCAGGCTTCAGCTATAGTCGGAATTATTTTTGTTAGTGTTATAACAACATTAATTCCTGTTATATGCAATGTAGTGTTATTGAGATATATTATAAATAAATTGATTCTAGGAAATTCGTTAAATAAAATTTTTCTTGTAACTATTGTTGTATGCGTGTATATATTGTTAACGCTCATATTTAGCAGCCTTTTTAAAGAATATATATTGCCAGGTGCAAAAGAAAGAATTTGTAGTAGTATTTTAAATAGAGTTAATGATAAGGCAGTATCTTTAGATATTTCTTGTTATGATAATCCTTTATATTATGATGAACTTGTTTGGAATATGTCTGCAATAGAAGAAAAAATTGATGGAATTTTTGATTATCTAAGCAAGTTTCCGGGATATGTAGCAAACTTTATTTTAACTTCCACTGTATTTACTATAATTGATAAAAAATTAGTATTTCTAGTTTTATTTACAGTTTTTGTTACATTTATTTTTAATAAGCCATTAGCTGAAGCAAATTTTAATAAAGAAAATGCAATTAAAAGCATGAGAAGAAAAAAGCAATATATTGAAAGTGTGTTTAAACAGTATGATTATGCACAAGAAATCAGGTTAAGCAATATTTCCAGTGTATTGAAGAGGGAGTATAATAAGAATACAAAAGAATTACAAGATGTATATAGAATGAAGAATAAAAAAGTCTGGATTATTAATTTCTTACAAGTGTATTTATCCGGATATTTTATGGTGAACTTTGTGATAGTTATTTATTTGGGCTATCAGATTATTGTAAAAAAAAATGTAAATACAGGAGATTTTATTGCTGTGTTTAATGGGGTAAATACTCTATTAAGCGCATTATATTATTTATTAGGACGTTTTGTCACTCAAATAATGGAAAGTGGATATTTTATAGAAAAGTATAGGAATTTTCTTTCAATAGAACCAAGTATAAAATCAGGCAAGAAAACAATAAATAATGGGTTTCAAACACTGGAATTCAAAAATGTATCCTTTTCATATAATTCTAAAGAAGAAGTATTGCATAGGATAAACTTTACTATAAAAAGAGGTGAGAAAATTGCCATAGTAGGAGAAAATGGGGTAGGTAAATCTACACTTATAAAGCTTGTAATGAGGTTATACGATGTAAGTGCCGGACAGATATTACTGAATGGGATTGATATAAGAGAATATGATTTGGTGCAATACAGAAAATTAATGGGGGTTGCATTTCAAAATTTCCAAATATATGCTGCAGCCTTAGGAAATAATATTTCTGGTTCTGTGAATTACGCTCCCGATAGAGTAATGAATGTAGCTAAAGAGTGTGGTTTATACGAAATAATTAATAAGTGTGTTAATGGCCTGGAAACACAGATGACGAAAGAATTTGATGATAATGGTGTTATTTTATCGGGGGGAGAACAGCAAAAAATCGCATTGGCGAGAGCATTATACAGTAATTCGGAATTATTAATACTAGACGAGCCCTCAGCTGCTCTTGATCCAATAGCTGAGCAGAAATTAAACAAACAGTTAAAGAATATAAGCAATGAGAAAACAGTAATTTATATTTCACATAGATTATCTTCTACTGTTGACGCGGATTGTATTTATGTAATATCAAATGGACAAATTGTAGAAAATGGTAATCATTTCAAGTTGCTACAAAAAAATGGTTTATATAATAAAATGTGGAATTTTCAAGCAGCTAAATATGTTAGCAATATGGGGGAATGAAATGATTAATAATGTGAAAATTTTGTTGTCATTTTAAATGGTTGCAGAAAGAGCAAAATTTTTTAATCCTACTTGTAATATACCATATGCATTTGTTAAAAGAGAAGTACTTTTAATTTAAGAATATGATAAACCTGGTCTTAGACAATTAGGTGATATCGATATCTTAATAAACAGTCGGAACATTTTCGGCGGACAGGATGAGGAAGATGACCTTCTACTGCTTTACTAATGAATGTCTGTGGGATTATATTCTCTGGTATTTTAGGGAGTATGGATCGATTTACTGCGGCAATTGTGCCAACTGCCTGAGCCAGTTTGAAGAAGTGGATGTGACGGAGATTGCACGGGACTTGAGCGGATGTGTGCTGGCTTGCAGGCAGAGGTATGGGACGAACGATGAGTATGCGGTGGTGAAGCTCACCGGGAGATCGAGGTTCATTCTGGAAGGGGATGATACGAAAGATTAGAGCCCCACGTATGCATGATCCAGATAAATCCTGGCATACGGGGGGCAATTCTGTATATATGAGAATAAATCAAATTTATCTAAGAATAAATCATTGATTCCTTCCTGGGCTTGTGGAAAAATGAAATAAGAGCATCAAATGGGAGAACGAAATGACAGGCAGAATCCCTGTCTGATTCACAAAATAGAACAGCCAATTAAAAGTGGGGAGATAAGGAGTAACTATGAAATTATGGTATGACAAACCGGCGCGTTTCTGGCATGAGGCCCTGCCAATCGGCAACGGCAGAATGGGCGGCATGGTGCACGGCGGTATCACAAGAGAGTTGATTCAGTTAAATGAGGACAGCGTCTGGAGCGGGAAGCATCTGAACCGCATCAACCCGGATGCAAAGGAGAACCTTCCCGTGATTCGAAAGCTGATTCGGGAAGGCCGGGTGGAAGAGGCGCAGCGGCTCGCCATGTATGCGCTCTCAGGTGTGCCCAATTCCCAGCGTTCCTATCAGACGGCGGGCGAATGCTATCTGCAGATGCACCATGGGGATGAGGTACAGGATTATAGAAGAGAGCTGGAGCTTGCGGAGGGCATTTCCCGCGTAGCTTATACGGTGCAGGGCGTGCGTTATATACGGGAAAGCTATGTATCCTATCCGGAGAACTGTATGGTGATGGTGCTGAGGACGGAAGACGGAACCGCTTTTTCCTTTGATTGTCTCCTGGGACGCTGTCATAATGCCACAGATGAAGTGGAAAAGGTGGATGAGCATACGATTTGCTTTACCGTGGACGGCGGGCAGGAGGGGATATCCTTTGCTGCGGCGCTTTGCGCGAAGGCAGTGGGCGGTTTCGTGCGTGTCATCGGAGAACACCTGCTTGTGAGGGATGTGCAGGAGGCATATCTCTATCTGGATATTGAGACGAGCTTCCGGGAAGCAGATTACCGAAAAGTCTGTCTGGACAGAATCAGAACGGCGGCTGTGAAGGAAGAAGCGGATATCCGCGCCTTGCACAAGGAAGATTTCGGCTCTGTTTTCAACAGGCTTGCCCTTTCCTTTGAGCTGACGGATGCAGATCTTGAGCAGATTCCCACAGACGAGCGTCTGCGCAGAGTGCAGGCAGGCGAGAGGGATATGGGGCTGATGGAGCTGTATTTCCAGTATGGCCGATACCTTCTGATGTCTTCGAGCAGGAAGGGAAGCCTTCCCGCTAATCTGCAGGGTATCTGGAATGACAAGCTTTATCCTGTGTGGGAGAGTAAGTTCACTATCAATATTAATACAGAGATGAATTACTGGATTGCAGGAAGCGGGAACTTAAGCGAATGCCAGCTCCCCCTCTTTGATTTGCTTGAGCGGGTGAAGGAGAGCGGCAAGGAGACGGCGCAGAAGATGTATGGCTGCAGAGGAAGCGTTGCCCATCACAATACGGATTTGTACGGGGATACGGCGCCCCAGGATCACTGCATCACTTCCACTTTCTGGGTGATGGGAGAGGCCTGGCTTGCCACCCATATCTGGGAGCATTACCTGTATACGGGTGATGCGGCGTTCCTGCGTGAACATTTTGATGTGTTGGAGCAGTGTGTGACCTTCTTCTATGATTTCCTGATAGAGGACGAAGAGGGGAATCTGGTGACTTCCCCGTCCATGTCGCCGGAGAATACTTATGAAAGGGCGGATGGAACGTACGGCGTGCTCTGTGAGAGCGCAGTGATGGATACGGAGATTTTAATGGAGCTCTTCTCCTGCTATATCAATGCCTGCAGGGTGCTTGCGCTTGACGAAGAGAAGGCCAGGAAAGCGGCCTGCGTGATGGAGCGCTTCCCAAAGCTGAAAATCGGCAGACACGGACAGCTTATGGAGTGGATGGAGGATTATGCAGAACCGGAACCGGGACATCGGCATATTTCCCATGTATATGGCGTGTATCCGGGAAGTTCCATTTCCTATGAGAAGACGGGCGAACTGATGGATGCGGCGAAAGTGACGCTTGAAAGGCGTCTGGCAAACGGCGGCGGTCATACTGGCTGGTCGCGGGCATGGATCATTGGCTTATGGGCGCATTTCAGAGAAGGAAGGAAAGCGTACGAGAACTTGCAGGCGATCCTTACCATGGGCACCTATCCCAATCTGATGGACAATCATCCGCTTGGCGAGCATGATTATGTATTCCAGATAGACGGTAATCTCGGCGCATCGGCGGCTGTCCTTGAGATGCTTGCCTACAGCAGACCGGACAGACTGGAACTTCTGCCGGCGGTGACGGCTGAGACGGCGGGCGGACGATTGAGAGGCATGGGACTTCGAAGCGGCGGAACTCTGGATATGGAGTGGAAAGACGGAAAGGTGCTGTGGTACCGCATTATGCCCGGACGGGATACGGAACTGGTAATCTGCGTAAATGGAAAAACGGAAGAAGTGAAGCTGCAGGACGGGGTGGAATATTGCGGAAAATAAAACAGGATAAAATATTTTGGTATTACCTGCTGACTTATCTTGCGGTACTGTTTATCCCTATGGTGATCTGTTGTTTCTATTATATTTATATGCTGTCCCTGATTGCAGAGGATGATATCAGGGCAAAAGAGAGCGAGCTTTCCCATGCCGTTGTGCTGGTGGACAATGTGCTGGACGAGTTCGAGTATCTGGGAGACTCTATCGCTGCTAATTCTTACGTTAATGGATTCAGCAGGAGAACGAATGTATTCGACTATCCCAATACCTATCGGGTGTATGAACTGCGGGCTTCCCTGCCGGATTTGTACCAGATGAATCAGTCGATTTTTTCATATTTCATCTTTTTTGACCAGAGTGAAATGGTTATTGGTAAAAATGCGGCGTATACTTATGAAGAATTTTATAACCTGTATATGCATGCGGACAAATATGCAGGCTTTGAAGATTGGTATACGCATATGAAAGAGGAGAAAGTTCTCTATGGGCTTTCTCCTATAGAAAGGTATTACTATACAAAAGATGAAAAGGATGTATATTTGAAGCTTTGCTATTATGAGAGACCGCTTATGTCGACGAGTGCAGAATCCAGCAGCAGGATTCAGATATATATGGAAGAGTCCGCACTGGAAGAGATGCTGCCTGTGCCTGTGGAAGGCGGAATTCGCTTTATGGAGGATATGAGCGGGCAGCTGCTTTATTTCAGGCAGGATATTTCAGAAGAGCCATGGCAGCAGGAGAGAATCCTGGAACTGAGGCAGCAGATACAGGAAGAAAAGAAGGGAGACCGTCTGAAAATCCGATTTGGCGGAGAAGAATATGAGGTTGTAAAGTATGTTTCCAGCCGTTCAGGGCTTACATATTACGAATTGCTGCCGCAGAATGTGGTAATGAAAAGAGTATTTTCCACCTTGTTGGTATCCGGTGTATTTATTCTGGTGGGGGCAGTGACAGGCATACTGCTCAGCTATTATATGTCAATGCGAAGCGTCACTCCGATCAATGATATACTGCGCCAGGTATCCAGGAGTACGGAACATTTTGAAGGACATCAGTCGGTATTTTCCAGTTTAAAGACGACGTTTAATTACCTTGCGGCTACTAATACCAAGCTCGCGGATGCGATTGAGAGCCAGCGCCCTTATCTGCGGAATGCATTTATGAACCGTCTCATTTATGGAGATTTCAAGGCGGATGGAGAAGCAGAGAAAATTGCGGAGCACGTGGGTTTTGAATGGAGAGACAGGGTGTTCGGTGTTGTATTGTTCCGATTTCATCTGTTTCCCGGGGATGTAAGGGAAGAAGATATGAAATTAATGTGCTCCTGCATCCTGTCCCTGATGGAAGTGATCGAAAAGGAGGTTCCGGACAGCCTGTATACCAGTTTGGGTGAAGAACAAGTGGTACTGCTTCTGGGCATTGCGAAAGAACGGAAAAGTTTGTTCCAGGAGGAAGTGGAAGAGATTATCCTGCGTATCAGGGAGAATATCTCATTCAGTATTGCAGAGAAACTTTTTGCCTATGGCGGCAATCGGGTAGAGACGTTGGAGCAGGTTTATGAATCCTATCAGAACGCATCCTATATGATTTTTGATGAAAATGACCAGATCGAGAATCCGATTATCTGGTATCGTGAGTCTGCCGGGGATGTACTGAAGTATCCGCCGCAGGATTTGCAGGTGAGGCTGGGACATTTTGTGCTGGCGGGAGACGGCAGGGGACTGCATGACGCGCTGGAAGAGATTATGAAGAAATATATCATAGAAAACAATCTTCCTGTGTATCTGCAGCAAATGCTGCTGAGTGAACTGCAGTCTGTGCTTTTCCGTATCATAGGGCGTATGGGGATGGGGGAAGAGGATTACAGGAACTATTATGCGAAGCTGGAGGAGAACCACAATGCGCCCTTGATTACACAGTTTATAAGTACCCTGAATCTTTACAGACAGGTATGCGAATATGTGGACAGCCAGAAGCATTGGGGCATGTTTGATATGAATTCCTCTGCGGTGACGGCATATATTGATACTCATTTCGGAGATCCGGAATTATGTCTGGCTTCCGTGGCGGCGCATTTCAAATTAAGTGAAGGGTATTTGTCCCAAATGTTCAAGAAAACTTACGGAACGAATTTCTCCACATATGTGGAAACGGTTCGGGTGGACAAGGCGAAAGATTTTTTGATGAATACGAATTTGCCTGTCAGTGAGATTTCGGAATTGGTGGGTTACCTTGCACAAAATACTTTTGGCAGAGCCTTCAAGAGAGTGACGGGGCTCAGCCCTTCGGAATATCGAAAAAAGAAGCGTGTATCTACTTAAGAAAGCCCGTATTTACGGGCTTTCTTAATTTTTGCATGGTAGTACAGGGAGAATTGTAGAATGATTTTTTGAAGAAATAATGATATTGTGAATTCAGCAAAACCAGAGAAGGAGGTAAGAAGTGAAAACGAAAGTAAAGACTCGGCAGCCTGGAAAGCGCGGAACCTTTGGCCATTACTTTAAAGCTCATTGGCAGTTGTATATGATGGTTGCTTTCCCGGTGATTATGTTGGCAGTGTTCTCCTATGCACCCATGTACGGTATTCTGCTGGCATTCAAAAATTATCGGATTGTGGACGGCATCTGGGGAAGTCCCTGGGCGGCACATTTCGGATTGGACAATTTCATACGATTTTTTAATAACTATAATTTTATGGAGAGTTTGAGAAATACTTTGGTGATTTCTCTCTACACTCTGGTCGTGAATACTCCCTGCGCCATCATTCTGGCCTTATCGTTGAATTATGTCAGAAAGGTGAAGTTTAAGAAGTTTGTACAGATGGTAACATATTTACCATATTTCATATCTACCATTGTATTTGTGGGGATTTTGAATGCGATATTCGATACCCGTGTAGGAGCTGTCGGAAGTTTCTTTTATGACAAAATGGGGATGAATATTCTCGGTACACCGCAGCTTTTTTCTTCTGTATATGTATGGAGCGGCGTGTGGCAGACGGTCGGTTACGGTTCAATCATTTATATTGCGGCGCTTGCAGGTGTGGATATGGAGCAGCATGAAGCGGCGATTATTGACGGCGCGACCCTGCTTCAGAGAATCCGTTATGTGGATTTGCCCGCGATTATGCCCACGGCAGTGATTATGCTGATTCTGGAGATCGGACGAATCCTGAATATGGGTTATGAGAAGATTCTTGCGATGCAGAATCAGAACAATCTCTCTGTGTCGGAAGTTATCCCGACCTATGCGTTTAAGGTGTCTTTGGTATCCTCCTTCCCGGATTATTCCTATGCGACGGCTATCGGTTTGTTCCAGTCAATCGTCGGACTGATACTCATCCTTCTGTCCAATAAGATTGCGAAGAAGCTGACCGGCGACGGATTCATTTAAGGAGGCAGGGAAAATGAAAAACAAGAAGATTACACAGGATAAGGTAGTTTATTTTGTTAATTACATATTACTGGCCTTATTTTCGATTGCTGTACTGTATCCGTTGATTTACGTAGTCAGCTGTTCCTTCAGTTCCGGAGAAGCATTGATGTCAGGACGAGTAAAATTTTTGCCGGTAGAACCGACTTTGCTCAGCTATAAGACAGTATTCAAATATGATGCTATTTGGACAGGTTATTTGAATTCCATTGTATATACCTTTGTGGGAACTATTATCAGTATCGTACTTACGCTTTTTGCGGCATATCCGCTTTCCAGAAGTGATTTCCGCGGCGGCAGTATACTGATGAAGCTGTTTCTGTTTACCATGATGTTTAATGGCGGTCTGGTCCCTACTTATTTGTTGGTCCGCAATCTTGGCATGGTCGATACGATCTGGGCGGTAGTGCTGCCTACGGCGGTGAATGCTTACAATATCATAGTGGCGAGAACCTTCTTCCATCAGACGATTTCCAAAGAACTGCAGGAGGCGGCGGAGCTGGACGGATGTTCTGATTTCAAGTTTTTCACAAAGATTGCTATTCCGCTGTCCATGCCCATTATTGCAGTGCTTTGTCTGTGGGTGGCGGTTGCGCTTTGGAACGGATACTTCAATCCTTTGATTTATATCAACTCCCAGGAGAAATATCCGCTGCAGCTGGTTCTTCGAAGAATCCTGCTGATGTCCCAGGTGGATTTCGGTAATTCCGCAGTGGATCCGAAGGTGGTAATGGAGAATCAGTTCTTAAGCCAGATGTTAAGATACGGAACGATTATCATCAGCAGTCTGCCTTTGATGATTATCTATCCTTTTGTACAGAAGTATTTTGTAAAGGGTGTCATGATTGGTTCTGTAAAGGGTTAAGAGGAATTGTAAATTTATATATCAATCGGGGAGACCCGTTGTTTATAAAAATTTTAAGGAGGAAAAAACATGAAAAAGAAAACATTATGGGGAAAGAAACTGCTTTCATCGGCAGCTGTACTGGCGCTCGGCGTTTCTCTCCTGGCAGGCTGCGGCAGCACGGATACTCCTGCAGCAACGGGGGGGACAACGGATAGCGGAAAAGCTGCAAGCGGCGATCCCTTCGCATTCGAACGCGTAAGCGATGTTACCTTCCCTCTGGAAGAGAAGCTGACAATTGACGTATTCGTTTATGCATCCCTGACTGGCGGCGGAACCTATCAGAACAATTACGTAACCGACTGGATTGAGGAAAAGACCAACATTCATTTGAATTTCGTATATGATGTAGACGGCGATGATGCAAAGACGAAGCTGAATCTTGTAATGACTGACCCCAAAAATCTGCCGGATCTGTTCCTGGCAACCGGTTGGACCAAGACCGAGCTTCAGGACTACGGTCGGCAGGGCTTAATCATTCCTATGAATGACCTGCTGGAAGACGCTCCCAACTGGAACGCAATGAATGAAGAGAGCCCCATGAGAAGGGCAGACCTCGTTATGTCAGATGGCAATATCTATACTTACGGCGATAACAATGAGTGTTTCCATTGCCGTTATCAGAACAGAATGTACATCTATATGCCTTGGGTAGAAGCATTGAACGACGGCCATATTCCTGAGACTACGGATGAACTGTATGAGTACCTGAAGAAGGTGAAAAACGAAGATCCCAACGGCAACGGCCTTGCGGATGAAGTGCCCATGAGCGGTTTCATTGGCGGCTGGGCTTCTGATCCTACGGTATGGATGATTAACTCTTTCATACAGTGTAATAACCCTCTGAGCAATACCAACCCTACTGTCGCTGCAGGTCTTGTAGTAAACGATGGTAAGATTGAGTATTCTGTAATGAAGGATGAGTACAGAGAAGCGCTTTGTTACATCAATAAGCTGTATTCCGAAGGACTTCTGGATCCTCAGACCTTTACACAGGACAATACACAGTTCGCTGCAACACTGAAGAACGAGACGCCTCTGGTAGCTGTTTACCCTGCAGGCGGCCCTCAGACCGATGATGAGTTCTGGGCAAATAAGGATGGTGAGTGGCAGAACTGGGAAGTATTCGCACCTGTAGAAGGCCCTGAAGGTGTAAGACTTTGTGCAAAGAATCTTGACAACTACTTTGGTATGGGGATCGGAAGTATTTCCTCTACCTGTGAATATCCTGTAATCGTAACCGCACTTCTGGACTTCCTTGCAAGTGCGGAAGCCAACAATGTACAGTCCTATGGTCCGGAAGGCCTTGGCTGGAATTTTACCAATGAAGGAACCTCCCTTGCAGGTGGAACTCCTACTGTTGAGAAGCTGATTATTCCTGAAGACTATGACTGGCTTGGAAATGGCTATGCAAAGGATTACTCCGGCGAAAACGGCAAGCATTATCGTTGGGCATCTGACGCATCCGTAAGATGGTCCTCTGCAAGAGCACGCGGCGAAGTGAAGGTTCCGGATCCGGATCATGACACCGAGTTCTATCTGCAGAAGGCAGGTGAGCTGTATCAGCCTTACGAGCCTGCACTTGAGACCCTGGTTCCCAACCTGGTATTCGAAGGCCCTGATGCGCAGATTATCAGCGAAGCAACCCTGCAGATCGGCGGTTATGTAAATCAGGCTCTGGTACAGTTTATCACTGGCGATCTTAATATTGAGACCCAGTGGGATGAGTATCTGACAACTCTGGAGAAGATGAATGTGCAGCAGTACATCGATACCTATCAGAAGTATTATGATGCTTATATGGCAAATGCTGCAAAATAAAAACGAAATAAGAAAGTTCATTTTGGAAATGAGGGTGTCCTCCGGACTCCCTCATTTTTTAAAAAAAGAAAGGCAGGGTGTTTCCTATGAATGTACAGAAACATTTTATCAGAAAAGAGGCCGGCTCACGCTGGCTGGACGCAACGCCCATGGGGAACGGATTCCTGGGTGCCATGGTGTACGGACATACTGCCAGGGACAGAATCCAGTTGAATGAGGATTCCCTGTGGCATGGCAAATTCAGGGACAGAATCAATCCCAACGCGAAAGAGCATCTGAAAGAGGTTCAGGAACTGATTCTTGACAGGAAGTTCGAAGAAGCAGAGGAGCTGATGTTCTCTCATATGGTATCCGCTCCTGGCAATATGAGAAATTTCTCACCCCTGGGTGAACTCAACCTTGCGTTAAATACCGCGCTTCCGTTCCAGATGGGATGGCTGCCGGAGTCCGACGGTGAGAATTATGTATCTGATTTGAACATGGAAGAGGGTATTCTTTGCATTTCCCATGAAGACAAGGGAGTACAGTATACAAGGGAAATGTTCGTCAGTAATCCGGACAGAGTACTCTGTATCCGTTTAAAGAGCGATAAGGAGAAAGCAATCCGGCTGGATATGCTGCTCAATCGTGTCCCTTTCACGGATCAGAGGCTGCCTGATGACAGGAGACCGGGGAAATTCGTCAGCGCCGGTGTATGGCCTGTGACCAGATGTGAAAGAATCTATACCGAAAATGGCCATACCCTGATGATGGAAGGGGATGAAAATGGTACAAGATTTGCCTGCGGCCTGACTGTGGTGACGGATGGACGAATTGAGGACTGTTATGCGAAGCTGGTTGCCCATGAAGCGGGCGAGGTCGTAATTTATCTGGCGGCTTCTTCGGATAACAGGGAAGAAGACTTCGTCGGCAATGTGAAGTCTTCTCTTGCAGCAGCGCGTGCAAAGGGGTATGCTGATATCAGGGCTGACCATATTGCGGATTTCACCTCTTATATGAAAAGATGTACGCTTGCGCTTCCTGAGGACGAGAAAGCAGGAATGTATTTCCAGTATGCTAGATATATGATGGTATCTGCCGGAAGAGAGGGCGCGACGGCTATGAACCTGCAGGGTATCTGGAATCATGAGTTTTGTCCCAGCTGGGAGAGCAAATATACGACGAATATCAATCTGCAGATGAATTACTGGCCGGCGGAAATCTGTAATCTGTCCACACTCCATGAGCCTCTCTTTGACCTGATTCATACGGTACAGGAAAGAGGACGGGATGTGGCGAAGAGAATGTATGGCTGCAGGGGAACCATGTGCCATCACAATACCGATATCTATGGAGACTGCGGTACACAGGATATGTATGCGGCTGCGGCATTCTGGCAGATGGGCGGCGCATGGATGGCAATGCATCTGTGGGAACATTATCTTTTTACCTTAGATGAGGATTTCCTGAGAAAAGAATATCCCGTGATGGAAGAGTTTGCACTCTTCTTCGTGGATTTCCTGATTAAGGACAAGGAAGGGTATCTGGTGACCTGCCCTTCGGTATCTCCGGAGAACAGATTCGTTTTGGAAGACGGTTCCGATACGCCGATCTGCGCAGGACCTACTATGGATAATCAGATCATCAGAGGATTGATGAGTGCTTGTCTGGAGGCAGCGAAGATACTGGGCATTGAAAGTCCTTATAAAGCGGATTTTGAGAGAATCATCAGAGAGCTTCGCCCCAATCAGATCGATTCCATAGGCAGATTGAAGGAATGGGCGTGGGAAGAGAAAGAACTCACTCCGAATATGGTACATACTTCTCATCTGTGGGCAGTATTTCCGGGGGATGAGATTTCCTGGAATAAGGATAAGGAGATCTATGAAGCGGCCAGAAAATCCCTGGACTCCAGAATTGAACACGGCGCGAAAGCGACAGGCTGGGGCGGTGCATGGCATATTGCTTTCTTTGCCAGATTCTTAAACGGAGAAGGTGCACAGACTGCTATTGACAGAATGTTTCATAAGAGCTTGACGGAAAGCTTGCTGAATGCCGGAAACGTATTTCAGATTGACGGTAACCTGGGACTTCTGTCCGGTATGGCGGAATGCCTGCTGCAGAGCCACGCAGGGGTGCATTTCCTGCCTGCGCTTCCTCCTAAGTGGAAGAACGGCGAGGTGAAGGGCCTGCGCGCAAGAGGCGGCCTGGAAGTGGATATGGAATGGAAGAACGGAACGTTGCAGAAAGCAGAAATCCGTGCGGATAAGAGCCGCAGAACGCTGTTTGTCGGTGAGGTACCCGAGCGGATTTCCTGCCAGGATGAAACGCTTTCCTGGGAAAAGGAAGAATTCGGGTATTCTGTGGAGCTGGAAGCAGGGAAAGCATATGAATTTATGTTTTAGCGGCAACTGTAATGTTTAATGTTGTATATATGCGAAAATTGTATGATACTTACAAGGAGGAATTGGGAGTATGGAGCATATTGTGTTGGATCAGAATTGGACATTAAGAAAAGGTTTTTTAGATTCGTTAAGTATGATACAAAATGATCCGGGGATGAGGGTTGATCTGCCGCATGATGCGATGATCAGTACAAAGGTTTCACCTAATGCGGCTGCAAAATATGATTCGGGTTATTTTGAAGGTGTAATGTGTAATTATACAAAGCAGATCTTAATTCCGATGGATTGGAATGAGGAATGTATTGGTTTGCAGTTTGACGGGATTATGATGCATGCTACAATCGAGATCAATGGTTGCAAGGTGGCTGAACATCATTATGGATATTCTCCTTTTTATGTTGATATTACGAAATATGTGACGTTTGGGGGAGAGAATCGAATTACGATCAATACCAATTCCGGAGTTCAGCCCAGTTCCAGATGGTATTCCGGATGCGGCTTGTTCAGAGGTGTTACGCTTTGTCATGGCCCGAAGGTACATATTGCTACAGATGGAATTTTCCTTCAGACAAGTAGAATGGATGAAGATACTGCATTTATTGATGCGGAAATTGAAGTGGTCAATGAGACTCAGGATAACAAAATAGTTGAAGTAGAGGTTCTATTGTTAGATGAAAACGTCGCTGCAACTTCAAAGCAACTGATCCAAGTCAATCCAGGAAGGCGGGAAACTGCCAGATTGAAGCTTAATTTGGCACACCCCAAGCTATGGGATGCGGAACATCCCAATCTGTATCGCGTGATTGCGAAGGCAACAGACATTGGAGAGTATCGTACTCATCTGATCAAGGCCGAGCACTCTGTTTCAGATGAAGAATCGACATTGTTCGGTATCCGTACAGTTACCGTGGATTCTATTCATGGACTTAGAATCAATGGAAAGACTGTAAAATTAAAGGGGGGTTGTCTGCATCATGATAATGGACTACTCGGTGCAGCCTCTTTTTATGAGAGTGAAATGCGAAAAGTGAAAAAATTAAAAGAGGTTGGATTTAATGCAATCCGCACTACACACAATCCACCTTCAAAATGGCTCGTTGAAGCCTGCGACAGAGTAGGAATGTATATTTTTGATGAAGCCTTTGACGCCTGGGGGATGGCAAAGCGTCCAGGAGATTATAGCACCTATTTTGCACAAAATTGGGAAGACGATCTCACAACATTTATTAAGAGAGACAGAGTACATCCGTCTGTTATTATTTGGTCCACAGGTAACGAAATCCCAGAACGCGGTGGCTTAAATAACGGATATACGTTGGCAAAACAGTTGTCTGATGCGATTCGAAGATTAGATTCGGGAAGGCCAATCAGTAATGGTATTTGTTCCTTTTGGAGTGGGTTAGATGATTATTTGGCAGAGGGGCAGAATCAGAGCCAGAACGCTGCGGATAATCTGGATGGAGCTTTTTGGGAAAAGTGTACAGAAGCTTTTTGCAATGGCCTGGATATTGTCGGCTACAATTATATGGAAGAACTCTATGAAAACGACCATATTAGGTATCCGGAAAGAGTGATGCTCGGGTCTGAGAATTTCCCCAAGGAGATTGGCTTTAGATGGCCTATGGTGGAAAGTCATCCATATGTGATTGGTGATTTTACATGGACTGCATGGGATTATATCGGAGAGGCGGGTATCGGAAAGGCTCTTTATGTGGATTCCGAAGACCCGATAGCCACGAAAAATGCATGGGAAATCATGCCGCCGACAACATCTCCCTATCCTTGGAGAACAGCTAACGATGCCGATTTTGACATTACAGGCAGATTGCTTCCACAAGGTGCTTATCGGAGTGTTGTTTGGGGGAGCAAGAAGACATATCTTTATTCGCTTCATCCGGATTGCTTCGGAAAAGTAGAAAAGATGAGTATGTGGGGATTTCCGGGAGTTGTAAGAAATTGGAATTATACAGCTTATGAAGGAAAACCTGTTCAAGTTGTTGTATTTTCATCGGCAGATGAAGTAGAGTTGATCATAAATGGTGAAACTGTTGCCAAAAAGCAAGTGAGAAGGGAGTATCCGATGCCAAATTCAGTCCGTTTTGACACAGTGTTCTATGCCGGTAAAGTAGAGGCGGTTAGCTATCAAAACGGTGTGGAAATCAGCCGTGATTGCATGGAAACGTCAGGAGAGGCTTCAAAGTTGCGACTCACAACAGAAAAGGAAACATTACGATGCGATGGACATGATCTTGCCTATATCAATATTGATGTATTGGATGAGAACGAGAGACTCGTTACAGATGCGGAAAACATTTTGACAGTTTCTGTTGAGGGAGCGGCAACACTTGCCGGATTCGGGACGGGAAATCCTGTTACAGAGGAAATTTATTCGGACAATCGAACAAAATCTTACAGAGGTCATGCTTGTGCAATTGTTCGTAGTGGCATAGAGCCTGGCGAGATTAAAGTTACCGTTGCGGGGGAAGGTATTGGCTCTGTTAAAAAGACCATAATGGTATATATGTGAAATAGCAATCGTATACGCATCTAAACATCACTAAAATATAGAGAAGTTTGTAAAAGCAATAGCAGACAGCTATAAATATTCTATAAAATTGAAAATAGTCAAATTTCCACTGTCTTTCTATTGGTCATTGTGCTATACCCTTTTTGAGGTCAGATTTCCTTGTTTGAGTAATAATTTCATAGCGCTAGCTTTATGTAGATAGGGCGAACAAAGAGAGAATGGCGGTTTTTGAGGGGCTATTTTTTACAGCAGGTAGTCGCTTGATTATGGGTGTGTCAATTAAACTGTGTATTACTTGCAGTTTATTCGACACACCTCTTTATTTCCTGCTCGGTAGTGCTACCGCAAGGGTAGCAGTTATTCAGTTTTTAATGGCTGTGTTACGCAATGGGAACCCATATGTCACCGCCGTGTCCCTCCCTTCCGTTTTCTGAGAGATAGTATAGCAGAAAAAGTTGGTTCTGTATGGTCGGTCAGCAGATTTCAGTACCGCTGCATTTCTGGATAGAGGAACGTTCCAATATCGTCATTCCGGTCAACAGAAGATGAAGTTCTTCCGGCGAGATCCTTGCAGCGTCTTCCTGGCTTCTTGGCTATCGGAGGAGTCCGGCTTCAATCCGCTTATAAAGCAGGCAAACCCATCGAACCCATCGCCTTCCCGGATCTGGACTTTGAACCGGTCGGTGCGGCATCCGCAGAAAAGAAACAGAACCTCCTTTTGAAAAGGATCCAGATGGAACTGTTCCTTTACTAACGTCGCCAAACCATCAATCCCTTTTCGAAGATTACATTTTCCACAGTAAATATAGATAGCCTGAAAACCGGTGCTCTCAGAGAGCACGGAACATCACCTCTCTTAAAAAGTGAGGATGCGATCCGGTGCATCGCTGCTTACTTCCATAACAGGCATTTACAAATAAGCCTGTTAAGAGGAAAGAAGCTAAATTTTTGTGCTTAAATCAAGCATTGACGGCCAAAAACAAGCAATTGGCGGACAGAATAATTTGTTTTTTTACTGGAAGTATATAATATAATTGATATAAGGTTATTTGATTATTTAATTTATTTAAGCAAGGTTCATCACTACTGCATATGGCTATACGATACATATACTCACACTCATCTCTTGTTAATATTGGTAATCTCTATAATATCTAACTTTAGCACGTAGGAGGTAAATTGGTTTATTTTGTATGTTAACTGTAGTTTTTTGGCTGTAAAATAATTTTCGTGTGGTAATTTGGTTCAATGTATTGAGGATCATTGAGTAAACTGTTTGTTTATCCCTATGTACCTAAGTGTAAATTCTTGTCATATATGTATTAACGCCATTTTCATCAAAAAGTACCAGATGGTTTTTCATTTTTGTATTGTTTGGTGTTGTTCATCCCGTTTTCCCTGGAATTGGGGACACTCCCATTAGGATGTATAAATTCCTGTATGATGAGTTTTTTAGCATCATTGAGCATTTTTTGAACTTTTCAATGTCCAAGAAAATATACTCTCTGAAGGTTTAAAATTAAAAGATATGGGAAAAGATTAGTTTGAGGAATTATTACATGAATATATAAAAGTATCAGTAAATAAAATAGAGATGTAATTGGATATATTAACTATGAACAAAATTATTTTTTTAACAGTATTGATGGAGATAAACCAGATTTTCTCTCGGGTGAGTTAGGCAATTTTTCTGTACTATTAGGTAAATTAAGCGAAGAAAATATCGAATGGAATAAAGTTCTTATGATTTAAAATATATCAAAATATTAATATTATGAAAGGAATTATAGATGAAAAAGGGTTTCCGTATTGTGGCCTTGGCTATATTGGTGGTTTTCTTTTATTTTACTGTAATGGGGGAAAAATTAATAAATGAAATTTCAGATAATGATCCAAAAGACATTATAAAAACAATGCCCAAAGGATTTATAAATAAACTTAAGAGAATAGTTGAATTGATTTCATAGTTGATATCAATATCCCTTTTAGATGGAGCAATATAAACACTTTATTAAAAGGAAGGAAAACTGGAAGTCAATTACATAATAACACAGTTTTTTATATTTAGAAGAAAAGGGGTGGGTTAGCGCACTGAAGAATTAGTGCGTCATTCTTTTCCGTTTGTTGGATTATCGGTTTCTATAATTCCGGAATAGAGGTTTTTTTGTAACAAGAATATCTACATGCATCTGTAGATATCATTCAAGAAAATAGGGAGATTCAGATATAGATGTATATAACATATATTTGGGATTGTGGGGGGTAAGTAAATAAAATCTTCAAAAGCTTCTATAAGAGATGAGACTTCAATATAAAAATGACTCCTTTCGTTATTTGTATTGGTCTGTAAATAGGATAGCATATTTATGTTGAAGTTTTTTTATTAACTAGCACAATGATTTAATTTATTAGTCGTATTGGAATACAATACTTTGCTTTTCTTGTCGTTTGTGAGCGTTGTAATAAGCTATTTTTTTCTATAAAATGACGCTAAGAAGCAAATATATGCGAATCTGTATATCGTAGGAGGAAGACAATGAAATTGACTTATTGTGTACCGGAAAATAAGAAAATCCGGGTTATTATTGATTCGGATACGGCTTGTGAGGCGGATGACCCTTTTGCCATAGCGCATGCGCTGATGAGTCCGAAGCTAATAGTCCGTGCCGTTATTGCAGAGCATTTTGCAGCGGCCGGTTCTATGCAGAAGAGTTATGAGGCGATTAAGCGGTTGACTGCGGCAATGGAACTGGATGTAAATGTACTTTCTGGTGAGGAGTGGCCATTAAAACAAACAAAAAGAATATCAGAGGGCGTTAAATTTATAATTGAAGAAGCCCGTTCTCAAAACTCTCATCCATTATATATTTTATGTCTCGGAGCTTTAAGCAACATAGCCCGTGCATTGGAGGAGGCGCCGGATATAGAGCAGCGGATAACGGTGGTATCTATTGGAGGCCGTTCGTATGAAGACAGCATGAGAGATTTCCGTGAATTTAATTTTGGAAACGATGTGGAAGCAGTAAATAAGGTGTTGGAATCTCAGGTGTCATTTTGGCAGATACCGGTATCTGCATATGCGACAATTCAGGTTGGACTGGCAGAATTGCAGAATAAGGTTTCATGTTGTGGCCAGGCAGGAAAATATCTTTATGAGCAGATGGTAACGTTTAACCGATCCGAATATGCATCATGGGCATCAGGAGAAAGTTGGTCGTTAGGAGATTCCCCGGCTGTTGCAGTTACTATTAATCCGGGATGCGGGGAATACAAAGATATACAATCAAAAAGGGTAAACCCTGATACATCGTATACGGATAATGGTAAAGGCCGTCTGATCAGAGTTTATGAAACAATTGATTCCCGTTATGTTTTAGAAGATTTCTTTTCTAAACTGGAATTAAATTATAAATTAGTATAAGGTATGTGAATTGTTTTAAGAAATGTGCTCCCACGAATGAAGAAATGGTCTTTATGCAGTTTCAATGCATAAGGGCCTTTTTCAATTCTATCCTTACTCATTTCCATAAAATGGAGATAGAAATACTACATATCTGTAACACATCGGAAAAAGATACATTTTGCATAAACAGAAGTCGGGATGTGAAATTGCTGTTTTTGTGGAAGTTAAATAGAATACTCTTATAGAACATATCCATTCAAATATAATTAAGGGGAGGATTAAAAATGTTGCGTAAGAAAATTTTATCTATTTCACTGGCCGGCTTTATAATTGCTTCGGTACTTTTAGGATGCGGCAGCAGTACCGTCGTTCCGGAAGGCACGGAAAAAGGGCTGAATGAGGCGGCTTCCGGGGCGGAAGAAATACCGGAAGAATCGAAAAATGCGGCAGCAGGCTTTGAAGCGGGGGAATGGAGGAGATACAGTCCGGCTATTTCTGCTGAATTTGGTATGGAACATGATATTAACAGTGATGCATTTACAGCAATGGCCAATGCAGGTGAACCATATGATAACAACAGGTGGATTCAAATGTTCCGTGATGAAGTTGGTATTGAATGCAGTTATAAACTAATTTCACCCAATGCCGAGGATTATCAGCAGAAACTTGTTTTAGCTATGACATCCGGAGATTTACCGGATATATTTCATGTAAATGATCTTGCTTTATATAAGCAGATGGTAGATGCAGGAGTTATCGCAGACCTGACGGATGTTTATGAAAGGGAAGCAAACCCTACCTTAAAAAGTATAGTGGAAGGGGAAGGCACCGGCTTTATTGATAACTTTAAGTTTGATGGGAAATTATACTGCATTCCCGGGAAAATGCCGTCAACAAACGGATACAGTTATCTATGGATTCGGAAGGATTGGCTGGATAAACTGGGGCTTGAGATTCCGAAAACTATGGATGACGTTATGGAAGTAGCCCGTGCTTTTGTGGAACAGGATCCGGATGGAAATGGAAAAGATGATACGTTAGGGTTAAGTATAGATGAAAATTATACGGTATTTGGATCTATGGGTATCTTTTGGGCATATGGAGGACAGGCTGCAGGCAAAAAGTTCTGGAGTAAGCTGGAAGATGGTACGGTAGGCTATTCCATGGTACAGCCGGAAATGAAAGGCGGGTTGAAATGGCTCCAGGAAATGTATGTACAGGGGTTATTAAATCCGGAATTTTCCACACAGTCGTTTACTGATATCGGACCAATGATTGCAAATAATTCTCTGGGCATGTTCTATGGCTGCCATTGGTATGCGGGACAAATAAACGGTGTTAAGAGTGAAATCCCTGATGCAGAATGGATTCCGATACTTGCACCGGGGACTGATGGTAATCCGGCGCCGGTATATGCATCAGTTGATATGAATGGAATTTATTGTGTCCGTGCTGATTATGAGCATCCGGAAGCTTTAATAGCAATGTTTAATGCCTATACGGAAAAACTGTTTGGTGAAAAAAATGATTTTGAAAATTATTTTGCCTGTAAAGAGAATGGAAACCTTTGGCAGTCCGGCCCAATCCATATGTTAGATGCGGATGTAGATATTGAGCCTTTCCGTGAAATGAAAAAAGCCATGGATGAAGGTACTCTCGATACGCTTACAGGTGTGGGAGGAAGTTATTGGAAGTATATTCAGGAGGGTGATCTCAGTTATAAACTGATGTTTGGTCCGGAAGGATCCTGTTTTGAATTAGTGGATGCCACATATCCGGACATTTTCACCTGGAACAGTTATCAGGGGGCTCCTACGCCGACACAATCGGAACGCTGGAGCAGCATGCAGGAGATTATTGACACATCCTATATAAAAATGATTACTGGTGAAGAAGATGTTGATGAAGGTTTTGATAAAATGGTTAGTGATTGGATGGCTGCCGGAGGAGATAAGGTAACGGAAGAAGTGAATGCAATCGTTGCCGGTAAATAGGTGGCTGAGAATCGCGGGTATGATTTTGCCCGCGATTCTGTCAGTGAGGAGTGAGTATGATGCTGAAAAAAAAGAAAAAAAGAAACTGGACGCTGCACCTGATGATGATGCCGTCAGTCGCTGCATTAATTGTATTTTCTTATATTCCTATGGCGGGTATTATTATAGCCTTTCAAAAATTCAATCCTGGTTTTGGACTTTTTGGGGCAAGCCCATGGGTTGGCCTGGATAACTTCCGCTATATTTTTTCATTACCGTCAATCTGGCAGGTTGTAGGAAATACCCTTATTTTATCGGTAGCTAAAATAATCATTGGAACGATACTTGCCATCGCAACAGCGTTACTGCTGAATGAATGCAGACATCGGTTATTGAAAAAATCGGTACAAACGATAATCTATTTTCCTTATTTTATTTCCTGGATTATTATGGCAGGTATCCTGGCAGACATGCTTTCCCCGACAAAAGGGGTTATCAATCAGTTAATTACTTCCATTGGAGGAACCCCTGTTTATTTCCTGGGTGATAACCGTTATTTCCGGGGAACCCTGATAATATCAGATATCTGGAAAAATTTCGGTTATAATAGCGTGGTATATCTTGCGGCAATAACTGGAATTGATATGTCACTTTATGAAGCGGCGGCAATTGATGGTGCAGGAAGATGGAAGCAGACGCTTCATGTAACGTTACCTGGAATGAGTGTGATAATAATACTAATGGTTATATTGAATATGGGAAATCTTTTAAATGCAGGATTTGATCAGGTATTTAATCTGTATTCTCCCGGAGTATACGAGTCCGGTGACATTATTGATACCATGGTTTTCCGTCTGGGTATCCAACAGGGACAGTTATCCCCTTCGACAGCGGTGGGCCTTTTAAAGTCAGGGGTTTCCCTGCTGTTAATATCTTTATCCTATTATATAGCAGATAAAAAATTCGATTATAAAATTTTTTAGGGAGGGAGAATAAATTTTGAAAAAAGAAAATGGTAAAGAACAGTCCATACATCTTGTTCAATCCGGAAACCATAAAATATATCAAATAATAATTACTGGCATTCTGGTGGTAATGGCGCTTGTGTGTTTTCTTCCTTTTTGGTATATTATTTGCCAGAGTTTCAGTTCAAACGAAGCTATAAGAGCCGGAAAAGTAGGTCTGTTACCAGTTGATTTTACCTGGAACAGTTATTTGTATGTGCTTCAACGAGCACCGTTTTGGAAAGCCTTCGGAATAACAATAGTAAGGGTGGTTTTAGGACTTCCTCTTAATTTGTTTATGATAATTACAGCGGCCTACCCTTTATCGAAGGATAATCATAAGTTTAAAGCGCGTAGTATATATGTTTGGATATTTTTTCTTACCATGCTTTTTAACGGTGGTATGATACCTACTTATTTACTGGTGAATAATCTGCATATGACTGATACTGTCTGGTCATTAATACTGCCGGGATGTATCAATGTTTTTAACATGCTGTTAGTGCTTAGCTTTTTCCGTCAGCTGCCGGATGAACTGGAAGAGGCGGCTGCAATAGATGGCGCCGGACATTGGAGAATACTCTGGAAGATTTTTGTACCTATATCTTTGCCTGTTATTGCTACGGTAACTCTTTTTACCTTAGTACAGCATTGGAATAGCTGGTTTGATGGCATGATTTATATGAAAACGGAAAATTATCCGCTGCAGACTTATCTTCGCAGTATTATTATTAATTTTAACTTTACTAATTTAAGCCCTGAAGAACAGAAACGACTCTCTCAGTTTAATGAAGACGGATTGAAAAGCGCCCAAATGATAATTGGAGTGATTCCTATTCTCATGGTATATCCGTTTCTTCAAAAATATTTTGTTGCAGGGATAACTTTAGGCAGCGTTAAGGGGTAGGCTTTTGGAATACTATTGGTCATAACGGTTTTGGGAGAAATGTCTACATGGAAGAAATTTTTATCAAATGGAAGCGGTATGTATTGGATCATGCAGAAGAATTTAGGATAGAGGATGAAAACCTGTCTTCCAGTGAATATTATGTAGGAAATACTAAAGTGTGCCTTTATTCGGGAAATCCGGTTTTTAATGCCGGGATGTGGCTGCAGCTGGAAAATCATCAGCTGCGTATTTATGTCCGTAATGATGAAGGGGAAAAGGTAATATGGAGATCTTTTACTGATGGACAGATGGAAGGACCTGTCCATCAGCATGATTTCGTGGAGATTGGATATGTTGTGCAGGGATGCTCCGCCCAGTCATTTTTCGGAAAAGATCATGTGTTCAGACAAGGGGAGTTTTGGTTAGTTGACAGGCACTGTTTTCATAGTGATAAATATAGTACGGAAAACCTGTTTACGGTATATATTGGGATTCCGTCGGAAGTCTTTGATTCAGCCTTTGTGGCATGTATTGGTAATACGGAAATACAAAGATTCCTTTCACTTGCTCTTTTGGAACAAAAAAGAACAAAACAGTTTCTTCATTTTGTACCAAGGGGGAAAATGGCAGAGGGCGGTGCACTTATGGAGCAGCTGCTTTGCGAGATTATTGAACAGAGAGTGGGTTTTTATGATATTTCCAAAGGACTGCTGGCGAGGCTTTTAAGGACTTTATCCCTGGACTATGCTTTTATGCTTACAAGTCAGGAAAAACAGAAAGTAAATGATCTTTTGTTCTGCGAAGTTGAGAAGTATATCAGTAATAACTACAGGACAGTAACAATACAGGAATTGGTGGAACATTTTCACTATAATGAGGATTACTATAATCGCCTGATAAAGAAATACAGTGGCTGTACCTATTCGGAATATGTTAAAAATGTCAGGCTGACAGAAGCGGAAAAGCTGCTTAGAAATACGGAGCTTTCTGTAGAACAGATAGCAGTCATGTCAGGATATCAAAGCAGGGGAAGTTTTTACCATATGTTTGTTGAGAAGAATGGAATGACGCCTGCAAAATACAGAAATACGGAAAGAAATAAGTTGACAATTTAGATAATATGGCTTACTATATCATATATGCTAAAAGCAAATTGCAAAGAAGCAAAAGAGGTAGCTATATGAATATAAAAAAAGAAACGGCAACTGTCCAGATTCGGCAGATTGCTGAGAGACTGCAACTATCTCCAGGGACAGTCTCCATTGTTTTAAACGGCAGAGGAGACAGTATGAGAATTTCCAAGGCAACACAGCAGCGTGTCCAGGCCATGGCTAAGGAAATGAATTATCAGCCTAATATGAATGCAAGAAGATTAAGGCAAGCTGCTGGTGAAAAGGCATCCTATATTATTGCTGTGTATTGGTGTAATGATTTTTTGGATGAGTTGTTGGGGAAATTTTTTCAGGGTGCCTATCTGGTTACTAAAAATAGTAAGTTAAATGTGGAGATTGTAGTACAGCCATATGAATTCAATGAATTGAAGAAATACAGAGAGAACATGAACAGCAATAGATATAATGGGGTGATTATCGGAGGCGCTTCAGAAGATGATCTTTCGTTTATGGAGGCAATGGATTTTAATATACCGATTATTTTAATGAACAGGCAATCCAATAAATTCAGCTGGGTCTCCATTAGCGATTATGAATCAGGTCGGAAATGCGCAAAGCTTTTTGCTGCCAGAGGACACAAAAAAGCAGGAATTCTCAATAAAAAGAATAAGGGGAGAGGATCCAGGCTTCGGGAACTGGGGTTTACAGAAGCATGTGAAGAGTTCGGTATAGAAGTAGGGACGGAATGGACCGGAGTTGCAGAGAAAAGAAACTTCGAATCAGGTTATCAGGAAATAAAGAAATTTTTTATGGCTCAGAAAGACACGCCTACTGCTTTGTTTGTCATGGATAATGGACTTATAGGAGGGGTTCTCATGGCATTGAAAGAAAATAATATCCGTGTGCCTGAGGATATGGAGATTATTGTATCAGGTGATGATGAGGCTTTAGAGTATACGACGCCGACAGTTACCTCTCTTCGCATGCCTATGCTGGATATGGCCAAAAGTGCGTTAGAAATGATGCTGACAATGATTGAAAATAATATTTCTATACCTATGAACAGGATATTAGTTCCTGATTTTATTATCAGACAAAGCTGCGGTGATTTTCCTGAGCTGGAGGATAGTGTAAAAAAGAGGTGAAGGATATCTGCTGAAAATATGGTTTTAGAAAGAACTCTCTTGTAAAGAGAGTTTCGTTTTAACATATAGCTAAAACGAAAATGCTTTTAGCAAAAGCGAATTGTATTTATACAAGAGATATAACATATGCAAAATAGTAACTGTAAATGCAGATTAGAAAGTAGGAGATATAGACTATGGGATTATTGTATAAAACATTGGAGTCCTGCAGTAGGGCAATGTACCTTTATTTTCCGCCAATTCCTAAACATTCACCGTATAAACGATGCAGCGTGACTGTTTTGCTGGACGAAGCAGATGAAGAAAAGATAAAAGGTATCCTTAAGAAAAGCGGCCTGGATAAGCTGGCACAGGAAAAGCAGCTGGTATTGTCTTTCCCTGAACCGGGAACTGATGGATGGGATTATGATAAAGATCTGGATATTATTGATCAGATGCAGGGGGCAATGACATTGGAAAGAGAATTTGAACCCGTGCAGACTTATTTTGGAATTCCGACATGGGAAACCATGATGGATTCCTGGCACTTGATGAATGACACCCGTTATTTTATTGGAATTGGAAAAAAGGGAGCAGCCATGGCATTGTCTATGGCCGCCTGTAAACCACAGAATGTTGCCGCAGTACTGGCAATAGGAGGAGAGCTGTCGGAAAAATCGTTAAAAAAAGCCGTTTATGCACCTGTACCAATTTGGCTGTGTGACACAAATGAAGATACGGTTTCTTATTTTGTCCGTGCAAATGAAACTCATAAATTACATGAAAACAGGTGGGAATGTCCTTTCAATCAACTACAATGCGTAGAAATTCATCCTGAGGCAGATATGTGTCCGGTATTTCTGGAGAAGGTATGGAAGGAACTATTTCGGAAAGTACGCCGGACGAATACCGGACGTTTTGGAAATGTGATGCACAGAACAGATATAGCGAAATATAACGGGGAGTACTTTATTGAAAATACAGAATTGGGAGACCAAAACGGAATGCCCCATACATGGCTGACTTTTGTGCCCGATTCTGTGAAGAGTATGCCGGAAGGGACAAAAGTGCCGCTTATGCTCTTTTTTCATGGCGGGTCGGATAATCCCGAGGAAGCGGCAGAAATGGCAGGATTTCATGAAATCGGAGAAAGAGAAGGCTTTATTACCGTTTATCCATGGGGTTCCAATCGCTGCAGCTGGAATATTTTTATGAATGATAATGAACCGGATGATGCAGCTTATTCAGCAGCATTAATCAAATATATGGTTGTCAATTATCCGGTTGATCCGTCAAGAATATATCTGTCGGGCTTTTCAAATGGTTCTTCACAGGCAATGGTAACGGCGATGGTGTACCCGGAGCTTATAGCTGCAATCTGCCCGATTGATGGCAATTGGCCTGGGGAGCGTGTTGGTCCTTCCGAAGTAGATTATGCAGATATCCGTCCTATGGCACTGGCTATGAGTAAGAAAGAGAAGTATGATTATCGGATGCCGGTATGGTATACATATGGGACAAGAGAACCATCATACCCCGTATTCCGGGGAAGTACACAGCAGCATCAATATGATTTTTGGAAGCAATACAATCATATTCCTGTAAAGAAAACTCCGGAAAAAGGAAATTTAGTAACAGGTGGCGTGGGAGTTCCGGGTGATGAAACAGAAATCCGGTATTCTTCAGGACGCTTTGCGGAACACTGGTATTCTGTTAACCGTTTTTACAGTAATGACCCGGAACCAATCAATTTATATAATTACATTATGATGCATGATAAAGGTCATGAAATTGCAGAAATGGATCCATATTTCGGATGGGAATATGTGAAACATTTCCGCAGGAAAAAAGATGGGAGTCTGGAAATAAATTGATAAGAAAAAGGATATATGGTGGCTGATAATGAGAAAAGAACAGCAGTATAAAGCGAAATTATTTACGACAGGCTATCTGTTTTTAATTTTAATCAGTTTAACGACAGCAATGAGTTACAGTATGATTTCGACCTTAATTACTAATTACGCTGTAAAGTTGGGAGGAACACTCGCAATGGCCGGAACAATAGCAGGTATTTTCTCGATGGCAGCATTGTTCAGCCGCCCGGTAGGAGGACTGATTTGTGATACGCTGAATAAAAAAAAGATTTGTATTATAGCAACGGTGGTGTTTTGTTTTAGTTTTTTGGGTTATGCTTTTTCCGCAAATATGGCGGTAATGCTTTTTTTCAGGATTATACAGGGATTTTCTTTTGGTATCAGCGGTACTGCTAATATGGCCTTAGTTGCCGAGATTATCCCAAAAGAAAGATTGGGAGAAGGTCTTGGATATTTTGGGCTGGGACAGGTGGTTTCACAGGTAATTGGACCGGTTATTGGTGTTGCGATGAAGGAACATATGGGCTTCCGGGCACTTTTTTATACAGTGGCGGTTATATCCGCTTTTGCCGTTGTTTTGTTGTTTTTGTTCCCATACGATAGTTCCTGTCATGATTCGTCAAAAACAGAAAAAAGAAATAAAAGTTACTTTTCCTTTCGGTATTTAGTTGCCTGGGAGTGCCTTTTTTATGCTTTGACTGCAGGAATGTTTTCCATGACAAACGGGATTACCAGTTCGTTTCTGGTGTTATTGGGGGATGAGCGGGGGATAGTAAACATAGCGCTTTTTTTTACCGTAAACGCTGCCTGTCTTTTTCTGGTAAGAATAATTATGGGGCGTATGGCAGACAGATCGTCTATTTTGATGATCGTAGGTGTCTCACTTGCGGTAAGCCTGTCATCCATGTTATTGCTTTCCAAAGCGATGATTTTGCAAACCGTTCTTGTAGCTGCTTTACTGAAAGCAATCGGGCAGGGAGGCGGCCAGATATCGCTGCAATCGGCCTGTATTAAAAGTGTGGATGAATCACGGATAGGTGTGGCGTCCAGTACCTATTATATAGGAGCCGATATCGGAAATGCGCTTGGTCCCGTTATCGGAGGATGTATTTCCGGAATATGGGGGTATGAAGTGATGTTTCAGACAATTGCAGTATTAATGGGAGGTATGCTGATTCTTTTTGTAATTTATCAGAAAAGGAGAGGAGAATAAATGGGAGTCTTAAGATTTAATTATCATTCGGAAGTGTTGGGAATGTATACGGATATTACAGTTACTTATCCCACGGGAAAGTATACTTATAATACGACGTGTCCTTCAGAAAACCAGATGGGGGAACCGGGGAAATTACGTAAATGTTATCAGCCGGGGATGAAATTCCCAACAGTCTATTTGATGCATGGCGGCGGCGATGATGATACTACGTTTCAGAGGATGAGCCGTGTGGAATTTTATGCGGAGCAGAATAATGTTATGACTGTTACTCCGCAGGTAAAGGATAGTTTTTTTCTGGATACAAAATATGGGATTCGTTATTTTACATATATTACGGAAGAACTGCCTGTATTGATACGTTCCTTATTTGCGTCCTCGCCGGAAAGGGAAGATAACTTTGTGGTTGGTATGGCGATGGGGGGAAACGGAGCATTGGAGGTGTCAATGCGCAGGCCGGACTTGTATGCTGCATGTGTAGATCTGTCCGGCGGTATTGGGTGCAGCATTGATACCGATAACCTGATTGAACAGATTAAAACGATACAAAGTCTGCCTAAATTACAGGGAGCTTTTGGAAATCCGGATCAGATACCGGGGAGTGAATATGATTTGGCAGAGTATGCCAAACGCAATATGCAGGAACATATTCCGGTTCCGGAGTTATTTCTGGCAGTTGGGAAAGATGATTTTATACGGGACGTTGTCCGAAGAGACAGGGATGCTTTATTAAAAATGGGGTATAGTCTTACATATGAGGAACCGGAAGGTTATTCACATGACTGGATTTTTTGGGATGCCTATCTAAAGAAGACGTTTTACGAATGGCTTCCCATTCGAAACAGATAAAATTTCACTGCTGAAAGGTGAAAAATACGTTGACTTCTCAACAGATGTGTATTAACATTATAATTGCTAAAACGTAATTGCAAATTAGCAAAGAATGAACAGGGAGGAAAGGTAATGAAATTGGGGGAAAGGTTTCGGGCATTCTGGAATAAGCCGTCACATATCGCATATTTGTTTATTGCGCCCGTTATGATTTTGCTTGTGACGTTCAGTATTATTCCAATGATCGCATCATTCTTTTTAAGCACTTTCGATGCCGATATTTTTTTGAAGGATATCAAATTTATTGGACTTGGTAATTATCAAGAAGCTTTGCAGGATCCCAGGTTTTGGAATGGACTTTGGGTAACTGTAAAATTCGCTGTAGTGGAAGTTCCAATCCAGATGATTGTTGCCATGGTTTTGGCGGCTCTGGTAACTAAGAACAGTGTTCAGAATAAAATATTCAGGGGAATTTATTTCCTTCCGATTATATGCTCTGCAACGGCGGTCGCTATCATGTGGAGAATGTTCCTGCATTCGTCAGTAGGAATTTTCACATATTTTTTGGAGCTTATGGGAATAAGAGGAGTAAATTTCCTGAATTCACCTGATATTACTATTTATGTAATAATTTTCATGTCTGTATGGAAGACGTTCGGAATATCTACAATTATCTTCGTTTCTGCAATGCAGAATGTGCCGAAGGATTTATATGAAGCCGCTGATTTGGACGGCTGCTCTAAAATAAAACAGTTCTTTAAAATTACGATTCCAATAATTATGCCTACCTTTTCCTTCATATTAATTACCAGGCTGATAGGTTCCCTGCAGGTATTTGACATTATTTTTACTACAACAGGGGGAGGACCTAACTATACGACTGAATCATTGGTCACATATGTATATACCCGCGCTTTTTCGACCCAGAACAGGTTAGGATATGCCACTGCTTTATCGGAATTTTTGTTTGGACTGATTTTAGTATTAACTGTAATTATGTATGGAAAAATGTTTAAAAATAAGAACAATTAGGAGAGGCAGTATGAATGCTAAATGGAAAAGAAATCTGCAATACATACCAGTGTTTTGTGTTCTGGTATTGGTGGGGCTTATTATTTTAATCCTGGTTATCTGGATGACCTTATGTGCTTTTAAACCGCAGAATCAAATCATTGCCTTTCCGCCTCATTTTTTCCCGGAATCATTGACATTGCAGAATTTCACGGCTGTCCTGCAGCGGATAAAGCTGGACAAATATGTAATAAACACAGTAATTTATGCTTTGGGGACAACAATCCCTTCCGTTTTCTTAAATGCACTGGCAGGATATGCTTTTGCAAGATTGGAATTTAAAGGGAAAAATGTGCTGTTTATCATGACATTGGCAACGATGATGATACCTTTTCAGGTTATTATGGTCCCTCTGTTCATGGAGGTATACAAGATGGGTATGTATGATACCTATGCGGGCCTGATTATCCCAAAACTGGCATCAGCTATGAGTGTGTTTATGATGAGGGCCGCCTTTACAACATTGCCGAAAGAACTGGAGGAAGCTGCGAGAATTGATGGAATATCAGAATTCGGCCTGTTTTGGAAAGTTATGCTTCCTCTGGTAAAGCCCACTATGGTGACATTAATAATATTGGGAGTAAATGGGGCATGGAATGATTTATTATGGCCTTTGCTGATTACGAGTTCCACAGATATGCGTACATTGACCAATGGCCTTGCATTATTTGTGGGAGAAAATACAATTCAATATGGCGCTGCGTTTGCAGGAGCGTTCATATCCATTCTGCCAATGTTTATTCTATACCTGGTGGGACAGAAATATTTTGTTGAAGGTACGGCGACAAGTGGACTGAAAGGTTAAAAAGGAAGGGGATAAATATGGGATTCAGGGATATGGATGCATTATTGCAGAGTTTTGTTGAGAATGGGCCTGCCGGCTGTGGTTGTGCTATAGCCAGAAAGGGAGAAATTCTTTATGAAGGATACTTCGGATACGCCAACAAAGAACGGAAACTGCCTGTTACGGAGAATACTGTGTACAGACAGTATTCGATGACAAAGATTGCAATATATACTCTTTGTATGATGCTGTTCGAAAAAGGGAAATTTTTGCTGGATGATCCTATCAGTGAGTATTTCCCGGAATGGAGGGAAACAAGGAAATATGTAAAGGACATTGATGGCACTTATCAGATATGTCAGGCTGAAAGGGCTATCCAGATCAGGCATATAATGAGTATGTCCTGCGGACTTCCGTATGGACATATGCCCGATGACACTCCGACTGGAAAAGAAATTTACCGGGTAACAGAAGAATTGAAAAAGAAAGGGCATTATACGCTGCGGGAGGAAATCAGAGCCGTTTCCCGGGTTCCCATCGCCTTTGAACCGGGCTCACATTGGCTGTATGGTTTTGGCAGTGAACTGGCGGCAGGGCTGATTGAGGTGATAACGGGAATGGAGATTCAGGATGCGCTGGCAAAATACTTATTTGAACCATTGGAAATGAATGATACGGGTATGATTTATTTTGGGGATATTAAAGAACGGATGGCCGTATTTTATGAAAAAAAAGAAGATGGAACACTTATACCCGGCAGAGCCATGATGGACAATAAGTCAGAACCCGGGGAAGAAAATAGAATGGGATGCCCCAGGCTATTTTCAACCGTAAAGGATTTTATCAGTTTTACCCAGATGCTGGCCAATGGAGGAATACATAAAAAAGAACGGATAATGGGAAGAAAAACAATTGATTTGATGAGGAAAAACCAGCTTTCAGGAAGGCAGCTGAAGGATTTCCAGAATTCTTATTTAGCTGGCTATGGCTATGGTTTGGGAGTACGGACATTGTTGGATCCGGCAGCGGGAGGAAGCAATAGTTCCCCGGGTGAATTTGGCTGGACCGGCGGTTCGGGGACATGGGCATCTATTGATCCCAGCGAGGGCGTATCTGTGGTTTATATGCATCAGATGGCCCCCAATATGGAGAGATTCCATCATTTACGGGTCAGAGCCTGCGCATATGGCTGTCTGGATTAAAAAATATAAAAAATGGCTTTTTTTAACGGGTGAAGGAGAGGCATGAGAGAAAATATTAAAATATTGTATGACATACCAGTTACAATGAGAGACGGAACGGTATTGTACTGTGATGTGTACCGTCCGGATAATGAAAAGAAATATCCTGCAATTGTCAACAGAACCCCTTATTTAAAAGATAATATCAATCCTCTGTCGGGATATATGCATGCCCATAAACTGGCTGCCAGGGGATATAATGTGGTAATTCAGGATGTACGCGGATCTGCGAATTCCGAGGGAATTCTGGATCCATCCGGACATCAGGACGAAGATGGATTTGATACAATAGAAGCAATCGCGGCCATGGAATGGTGTGACGGAAATGTGGGGATGATGGGAGAATCTTATCATGGTTTTTCGCAGCTGGCCGCCGCCCGGGCACAACCACCCCATTTAAAGGCTATTTGCCCATTCCAGACCTCATGGACTAAATTTCCGGCTGTTTATGGATTTGGTATCTTTTCTCCGGTATTGTTTTTTTGGATATATGGCAGAGCGTTTGATAATGAAAAATACCATCCCGTTTTATCGGAAGAGACAAAACGGGTGATGAAGAAGTATCTGAAGGACAGTGAGGAACAGTTGCGTTTCCGGCCTCTGAAGGATATGCCGGCGGCGTGTATGGATGAAATTCCTATGCTTTCTTTTCAAAGGGAACTGTTGGAAAACATAACAAGTATTGATTATCTGAAAGAGATAGGAAGAACGGAAGGCTTTGAACAGGTTCAGGTACCGGCTTTCGAGCTTACCGGTTGGAATGATTTCCTGCGCGATGAAACGATATATAATTATGTGCAATTTAAGAAAAGAGGAGGGAATGAAAGAGTAAGGAAGGGAGGAAGACTAATTGTAGGCCCGTGGCAGCATGGTGATGTATTGTCGGACAGCTTGCTGGGGCAGTATTTTGGCGAAGAGGCCGGCGGAGATGCAGTTGACATATCGGGGAAAATTGCAGATTGGTATGATTTCTGGATTAAAGGAAAAGATAGTGAGTTTATGTCAGGAAATCCGGTGCATCTGTTTGTTATGGGAATCAACCAATGGCGGACAGAAAAAGATTGGCCGGTTCCGGATACCTGCTATAAGAAAATGTATTTGCACAGTGAGGGACATTCCAATACCATGAAAGGCGATGGCCGTTTAAGCTGGGATAGGCCGGGTGACGAACCGGAGGATTGCTATACATATGATCCGGATAATCCTGTACCTTCTGAGATAAAGCCCACAAAGGAATATCCTTATGCTGCTGTTACACAGGATCAGAGGGTTAATGAAAACAGGGATGATGTATTGGTTTATACGACAGAACCTCTGAATGGGGAACTGGAAATAATAGGTCCCGTAGAAGCTTATATATATGCATCTTCTTCAGCTGCAGATACGGACTATGTATGTAAGCTGATTGATGTATGGGAGGATGGTACGGCGTTTTGCCTTATGAAGAAACTGGTACGCGCCCGGTACCGTAATGGGCGGAAGGAGGAATTGCTGGAGCCGGGGAAAATTTATGAATATAGGATTCCTGTTGGAAATACGGCAATTGTTTTGAAAAAAGGGCATGCTCTGCGGATGGAAATAACCAGCAGCCTGTTTCCTGATGCAGATTGTAATCTGAATACGGGGGGCAGAGCAGGGTATGAAGTGGCAGGGAAAAAGGCTGAACAAAAAATATTTCATTGTGAGGAATATCCATCCTGTATCGTTTTACCGGTGGGAAAAAATGTATCAAAGTAATATTAACAATACAAGAAGGAGTTACGTAAAAAGAGCTATAAAAATGAAACAGCAAATTTATCGGGAGGTAAAGGAAAATGAGAAAATGGGTATCAGCAATACTTTGTATAACATTAATTGGAAGTATGTTAATTGGCTGCGGGCAAAAAAAAGAGGATGGAAAGGAAACTGTATCAAAAACAGAAACGGAAACTGTAAAAACACAGGATTCACAGGAAGCATCGGGGGAACCGATAACAATTCAATTTTGGAATGGGTGGACAGGCTCTGACGGACAGGTATTGATCGAACTGGTGGATGAATTCAATAAAAACAATCCATGGGATATAACGGTGGAAATGGATATTTCATCTGATTTTGGAAACAAGTTTGTCACATCAATGGCCGCGGGCGCCGGGCCGGATTTAATTCTGAGCAGTGCCGCAGGAAAGTATTCCTATGAAGGACAATTGGCGGATGTAAGTGATATCTGGGACAATACAACTTTAAATAAAGAGGATTTTGTCCCTACTTATCTGGATGCCTGCGCTACAGATGACGGTTTGTATGGAATACCGTTCCAGATAAGCAGCTATTATGTATATTGGAATAAGGATTTATTTCAGGAGGCAGGCTTAGATCCGGAAATGCCGCCTAAGTCTTATGAGGAGTGGACAGAAATTGCAGATAAAATAACGAATCAGGAAAGACATGTTTATGGTTCCGGTTTGACTTATGGTAATGTTGGGGCTAATGCGTGTCTGATGCAGATGTTTGGCGGACTTATGGTAGAACAGAATGACAGCGGCATATGGGAAGCACATTTTTCCGGAAATACGGGTTATGAAAGATTTGTAGAATGGTTCAAGGGACAGTTCGAATCCGGGAATAATCCGGTTGAAGGAGATATGGACACTATGTTTATTGCTAACCAGCTGGGGCTTTATGTAACTGGCGCATGGCTTACCGCAGATCTGGACAGCAATGGCATTAATTATGGAATTACCCCGCTTCCGTATGATGAAGGGGGAAAGCATGTTCCTTCCAATACACAATGTTTTTCCATTACAAACCAGGCAGATAACGCGGAGAAGCTGGCCTGCGAGAGATTTATCCAGTGGTGGCATACAGGAAATGAAGGAACGGATCTGACTGCAACGGCTGTTTACAGATGGTCTGATGAAATAGGTTATCCTGCATACTATATACCGGTTATGAATTCCAGGGAATACATGGAGAATCCGAAGCTGAAGGCAATTACGGTTACAGATACGGATATCTGTGCGGATTCGGTCGCACCCGGAAATTTCAGTGGATGGATGAGTATGCTGAATGATGTGATGGTACCATTCTTTGAGCAGGTAGTGTATGAAGATAATACGGAAGGCCTTCTGGAGGAAGCTCAGAAAAATGCAGACAAAATTGTGACAGATATTAATGCACAGGAAGGAAACTAAAAGATAAAGTGGATAGCCGGGGAGGAGGAGACTCCTTCCCCCTTTATCAAAGTTGCAGGTTGGAAAGCGCCGATAACATTAGGGAGGATTACATATGGGCAGTTTTATATATTTAGATGATTTTCTGAAAGAGCATGTAAAAAACGGGCCTGCGGGCTGTGGCTGCGCGGTAGTACAAAACGACAAGCTGCTGTATGAAGGCTACTATGGCTATGCAGATTTGGAAAAAAAGAAAATAATTACGCCGGACACTGTTTACAGGCAGTTTTCAACGACTAAAGTGATTATATGTACCGCGGCAATGATGCTGTTTGAAAGAGGCCGTTTCCTTATGGACGATCCCCTTTATGAGTACTTTCCGGAGTGGAAGGAAACCATGGTTGCGGATACAGGAGAGGACGGAGGCATATATATCAGAGCTGCAAAAAGGCCGATACAAATCAGGGATTGTTTTTCCATGGCAATGGGAATTGGATACGGAGGGGAAGACTATACTCATCAAATGATGGAAAAAGTCCGCAGGAATCTTGCAGAAACGGTGGGAGATTATACTCTGCGCCAGGATATCTATGCGATGTCCCAGGTGCCGGTAAGGTTTGATCCGGGGACACATTTTCTGTATGGCTTTGGTCATGAACTGGTTGCCGGCCTTATAGAAGTCGTTTCAGGGAAAAAAGTAAGCGATTTCCTTCAAAGTGAACTTTTTGAACCGCTGGAAATGAATAGCACGGGTTATCGTTATTTTGGTGATATCAGGGAACGTATGGTGACGCCATATTCCAGGAGAGAAGATGGAAGTATGGTACCGGTCAAAGGAATGTTTGACCACAGACATGAGCCGGATGCAAAGTACGAAGCAGGCGGGGCCGGCTTATTTTCCACAGTCCGGGATTACTTGAATTTTTCGCAGATGATGGCTTGCGGAGGTGTATATAAGGGAAGGAATATTATCGGCCGAAAAACAATTGATCTTATGCGTACAAACCAGCTGAATGAACAGCAGCTTAAGGATTTCAGCGGCTCCTATCTGGCCGGATACGGATATGGTTATGGAGTACGTACCATGTTATCCCCAGGATCCGGAAGCAACACATCAGTGGGGGAATTTGGCTGGACCGGATATATGGGAACCTATATTGCCATAGATCCCAGTGAGAAGGCAGCTGTTGTTTATATGCACAATCTCGAACCGAATATGGAAGAATACACGCATCACAGAGTACGTAATATGGCGTTTGGTGCGCTGAAATAAAAAGGGAGGCAGTTTATGGGGAAATGGAAGAATCAGGCATTAACGATGCATCCTGTTTTTTTTGATCCGTTAAATAAAAAAGTATATATGAAGGAAAGCGGTAATATCGATTCCATTCAGTATATTGAAGATCCCGGGGCCATTGAGGTGCAGGAGGACAGACATGTCCGTTTCCGTTTTTTTGCTCCGGAAGCAAAAAAAGTAGAGGTTGCCGGATTGGGAGGGACAATGGGAAATGAACATTTCTCGCTCAAACCGGAAGGAAATGGATATTTTTCAGCAACAGTAGATGGAATAAGACCCGGTTTTCATTATCACAATTGGTATGTGGATGGGGTAGAAGTACAGAATCCCCATGGTGCGTTTGGATATGGCTGCTTTAAAGCTATTAATTTCTTTGAAATGCCTGAAGAAGGAACGGATTTTTATTATTTGAAGGAAGTACCTCATGGGGACGTGCAGATATTGAAGTATAAATCACAAGTTAATTCCCATATCAAAGCCTGTTTTGTGTATACGCCTCCCGGATATGAAGAGAAAAGAGACAGGGAATATCCGGTTTTGTATCTTCAGCATGGGGCCGGGGAAAATGAAACGGGATGGATATGGAGCGGTAAATTAAACCTTATCTTGGATAACCTTATTGAAGAAAAAAAATGTACGGAAATGATTGTGGTAATGTGTTGTGGGTATTCCTTTATTCCTGAGACTGCTCCTGTTTTTTATCCCGGGGATTTTGACAGAGAATTGACAGAAGACTGTATCCCCTGTATCGAAAAAGAATTCCGGGTAAAAAAGGGAAGGGCATACAGGGCAATAGCGGGATTGTCCATGGGATCCGCACAGGCAATGCTTACGTTTGCTAAACACCAGAATTTATTTGGATATTTAGGTGTGTTTTCAGGGATGGCAGATACAGAGTTGGATAAAATTCTGACTGAAAAAACATATGCGGCCTATCATATTTTTCTTTCCTGCGGAAAGGGGGAAGAAAAACTATTGGAAAAACAGCAGACCGCATGCATGCAGCTTCTGGAACAGGGAATTTCCTGCAGCCGGGCCAGCTATAATGGGTTCCATGAATGGCATGTCTGGCGTGAAAGCTTAAGGGAATTTGCTGCACTGCTGTTTAAGAAGGACGGTATTGAGGGAATAACGACAGATATCATGGATAAGCAGGGGAGTGAACCGCAGACACAGATTTCAGGGGAAATGCTGCGGAAACAGACATGGGAAGAGCAGGTTTTATTTTTTGATCCTGCCTACAAAAAAATTTTGTTTGCAGTAGATGATAAGGGAAATCCGGCTGGCCGTTACCGTGATATTCATCATGGAGTAGAAATAGAGGGAAAGGCAGAAGTAAGTTTTTGGTTTCTGGCGCCTGATGCTGAAAAAGTGGAAGTTGAAGTTTATGGGATGAAACGACTGAAACTAAATAGAGCAGATGGGGAAGAGGGAAGTCAGGGGTATTGGACCGTCCGGCTGGAAGGTATTGATCCGGGATTTCACTATCATGAGTATTATGTAAATGGGAATCCGGTACTGAACCCTATGGCTCCTGTAGGATATGGCGCGTTTAAGGCTCTTAATTTTTTTGAAATGCCGGAAACAGATTTCCACGAATATTTACTGTCTGATATCCCGCATGGCCAAATACATCTGAATTATTACCAGTCTTCACAAACAGGAAGAACTAAGATGTGTTATGTATATACGCCGCCGGGATATACACGAAATATAGAAAAAAGATATCCGGTACTATATCTTCAGCATGGCGGAGGAGAAAATGAAACAGGCTGGATTTGGCAAGGAAAAATTGATAATATTGCGGATTGCCTGATTGCAGAGGGCAGGATGCAGGAAATGATTATTGTCATGAATTCCGGATATGCTTTTCGCAGGGATGGAAGCAGTCATCACTCATTAGGTTCTTTTGATGAAGAACTGGTAAAGGATTGTATCCCCTTTATTGATCATATGTACCGTACTGTTCCCAAAAGAGAGAGCAGGGCTATGGCGGGCTTATCCATGGGAGGAATGCAGACACAGAGAACGGTATTTCGAAATCCTGAATTTTTTGCCTGGGCAGGGATATTCAGCGGGGGACTGATTATAGAAGATAAGGATTCTGATTACAGACAAATTTTATATGACAGAAGCAGCTTTGAAAAGATATTCCAAATGCTGTTTGTAGCTTGCGGTACACGGGACGGTTTCTATAGTAAAACGAAAGAAGCGGTAATGAAAGTAAAGGCACATGGCATACCAGTGGAGGTGTTTGAGGAAGAGGGAGGGCATGACTGGACATTCTGGCGGCATTGTGCCAGAGAGTTTTTACCCAAATTGTTTATTAAGACAATTTAGGATCAGATATTAATTATTTTATTTAACTTTCCTTCCCTGAATCATTCAGGTGTCATTCTGAAATAATTCTTAAATGTGTTCTGAAAGTGGCTTTGACTGGACAAGCATAAATAAATACTGATTTCACTGACAGAGCGAAGCGCTTTCTGCATGCTTGCCTGACAGTGTGTTCATAATAAGATTTGGAAGAAACGGGTGGGCCCTTTCGACTGTTTTGGTGACAGTGGAAAGGGCTCTTTCTGTATTTGGTTGGGTATCAGCAGCTTTAAAATAATGGTTTTGTTCATTTCTATATGCTATACTATTAAAAAAACAGAGCGAAAAAATATAATTTGAAAAGGAGAATAGGTATGTATGGCTTACGTTCTATTTTTATTGCCATATCAATAGGGATAATAATTGGTGTCATATTCGGTGGTCTGAAATCTATATTTCGCAGGAAAGCGCCATCTCAAAAGCAGATAGAGTTTGTACGGAAATTAGTAAATAAATTTGCGGCCGTATTAAAATACAGTACTATCAGCCTGCTTGTGATAGGATTATTTTGGTGCATTTACTTTCTTCTTTTAGGAATAATAGTTCCTGCGCAAACAGAATATGCAGCAAATATGTCAGAACTAATAGTTTCCGTTTTAACCGTAATATCTATTATATTTGCCTTTGTTGAGTTTGTAAGACGAAAAGATGAAAAATAAATTCCGGTTCTTAAGCCCGGATAAATTAAAATGGAGGAAGTAAAGATGAAGAAAGATGCTGTTACACTGTCAATGGCCGAGCGAAGGGCAGAAGGTTTATTATGGGTTGATACTGGAGAAAACATGAATCAACAGATATATGCCCGGGGGCTTTGTCAGGATTTTAACCGGACGAGAGCGGACGAAACAGAAAAAAGAGAAAGAATTTTAAAAGATTTGTTTGCTTTTTGTGGGGAAAATGTGTGGATTGAACCTCCGCTTACACTTGCGATGGGTAAAACGGTTTCGATTGGGAACGGGACTTATATTAACTCCAATCTTACATTAGTTGATGATTACGAAATCGTCATAGGGGAAAGGGTCCTTATTGCGCCTAATGTTACAATGAGCACCACAAATCATCCAATGCACTATAAGGCACGCAGCCGCGGGGAAATGTACTGCAAAAAGGTGGTAATTGAGGATAATGTATGGATTGGAAGCAATGTTGTTATCTGTGCCGGTGTGACTGTCGGTAAAGGCTCAGTAATTGGCGCCGGAAGTGTTGTAACAAGAGACATTCCCTCAATGTGCTTTGCCGCAGGCAGCCCCTGCAAAGTAATTCGGGAAATTACCGATGATGATTTGAAAGAATTTGAGCCGATTCCTGAATAAATAAAAAGGGATGATTTTGAAAAATGAATGAATCCCTGTTTGACGGCAGATAAAAAGGAACACTAGGAGGCTGTAATGAAAAACATATTGGTGGTACAAGGCGGCGGCCGCATTAACGGCAATACCAGCCAGTTAGCGGATTCGTTTATTCAGGGCGCTAAGGAGGCCGGCCATACAGTTGAAAAGATATCTTTAAATAAAAATGAGGTGAAAGGCTGCATTGGGTGCAACGCTTGCCGTTATGGGAAACCATGTGTGCAAAGGGATGATTTTAATGAGATGGTTCCTAAGATTAAGGCAGCAGATCTGATTGTTTTTGCATCGCCGTTATTATTTTGGACGTTATCCTCCAAAATCAAGGCATTCATCGAGAGATTTTATTGTATTGCTGAGGAAGATCCGAATCCGCCGTTTGGGCGATATGAAAGGTATCCGGTAAAAGATGCCGCTTTGCTTATGACATCAGCAGATGATTTTTTCTGGACATATGAACAGGCAGTATCATATTACAAATTTACAATAATCAATTATATTGGTTTCCGTGATAAAGGGATGTTGCTTGCCGGAGGATGCGGAGATACGAATGGGAAACCGCAGATCGCCAAAACAGACCACCTTAGAGAAGCCTATGATTTCGGGAAAAATATTTACAGATAATGTAAATAAGTGGCTGTTCCCTTGTATTATGGCGGCGAAGATGAATTGGATAAAATAGAGTACGCAGAGCATTTGTAAGGGAGATAAGCAAAATGTATAAAGGTATTGTTCAGCTGGTAATCGGTTTAATGATGATTGTAACACTCCTTGTTGGGTATCTGCCAATACCGGAGTATCTGGTAGAACTCACTTGTATATCCAATATGCTCGGCGGAGTACTTTTGACGATAGACGGAATCTTAAGTATATGCGGGAAAAAGAATTTATCTTCCAATTTGTATCGGGCAGTCTGCGTGTGCATTTTAACCGTATTTATAATATGTCTTGGAAGCCTGACCGGATTCTTTCATTTTAATTTTAAGGGAGCATTTTTCTTTTTGCATGTCATTAATCCCATTGCTTTCGTTGGGTGCTATCTGCTGTTTTGCAATGATGCTGAGAGGCGCATCGTATCAGCGGCTAATTTTATAACACCGGTACTTATGCTTGTTTATCTGCTGTTTGATTATATTCGCTGCCAGTTTACGGGTAAATTTGTGTATGGATTTGCAGAGCCTGATGTATTGACATTTCCTTATGCAGTTCTTATAGG
>OFOK01000407.1_pt1 | contig 43617 bp, 37 predicted proteins | sample 1542001 | NCBI WGS metagenome assembly OFOK01 (sample SAMN04209242, study PRJEB22552) | human gut metagenome | biome: gut; material: feces | host: Homo sapiens | place: USA: Oklahoma
AATGGGCAAAATTCTGATGGATCAGCCTATACGCCCCGGAGAAGGTATTCTGCATGCATTATACCGCACTTCTTCCGATTTCACAACAGGTGGTGGAAAACGGCAGCGGCTGCTTGACAAACCGGAAAAGGTGTGGCACAGTATATAAAGTTAAGCGCGTCTAACTTCGCTGCGGGTCATAGATCCCTCATGAAGTGCGCCGGAAAAGGAGACAGGTTGTATATGTCGGAATCGCTGGATGTTTTGAAGCTTCGGGTCTTGCTCTGCTTTCTCAATGAAGAGCAGAAAACCTGCACGGTCACGGGCCTTTCCGGTGTGCTCGGTGAGGGGAAGCAGAAGGTCAGCCGTATGCTCATGGCGCTCGAGCGCGAGGGACTGCTCGACAGGAGCGACCCGCGCCGCCCATGCCTGACCGAGGCAGGTCGTGCACGCGCGGCCTATTATGAGGAGCGCACGAATGTCGTGCTCAACCACCTGCTCTATGAGGGGCTGGACATTGACAGCGCTCTGCACGATGCCTATGCATGGGCGCTCATGAGCAGCGACGAGGGCATGGCGCTCATCCGCAGCTCGGAGCAGCGCTACCGCGCCAAGTATGAGCTGCGCCGCCAGAACGAGTTTGGCGGGGCGGAGCTCTGCCGCCGACTGGGGGACGGGGAATACTGCTTCCCGTTTCTGATCTACAGGGAGTATGTCTCCGGCGGCACGAACCTGTCCATGGCCAACGAGGCCTTCTCGCACCCGTGCACGCTCGCTGTGGCGAATGGCGTCGGCGTGGTGCGCCTGCATCCGGTGGATCTGTCCGCGCGCTCGCAGATGACCGGGCGGGAGATGAACGGCCGTGTCCGCCGCCTCATGTATCTCGACGGGAGTACGTTTGCGCCGGCATATGACAACGGCAGCACGATCTCGTTCCCTGCGCGCACGCTGCATTTTCTCAACATCGGCTCCGGCGTGGGGCAGATCCTGCACGGCAGCGTCTGCCTGCGCATGCAGTGCTCCGTCGGTACAAAGCACATGCCGGAATCCACTGCTATCTTCACCATCCTGATCTGAGGGCAGCATCCGTGCGCGGAGAAGTATTTTGTCACGCCCGCGTGACAGAAAAAAGGCGGCTTCATCGCGGATTCGGCCGTTTTTTGCGGCGGAACGGCCGTTTTTGTACCGCACGCGGGACAAACGGCCGCTTGCACGAAAAATCCGAATTTGCTATAGTACAATCGCTGAAAGATCGAGGATCCGGGCCGCCGGTGCTGCGATCCGGATGCGCCGGCTGAGGGCCGGCAGAATACCGCTTCCCGGACGGTGTCCCCTTCGGGAAACCCAGCCCTGAAAAGGGCGTTTTTCTGCCGCGCGAGTTAGCCTAGTCTAACGCGAATTAGCTGCAGCTAACCGGCGGCGCCTGTATCAGACCGCGTATTTCTGGCTGGCTGCCCGCAGATTACACACGAATTTTCCGCATCGTGCGCAACCAAAGGAAGATATGGACGATCGTTATGGTTCTGCCTGACATCGAATGGTCGACCATGCGGTGCGCCTGACGGATTCCGGACAGGAAATCGCGGAGGCGGCATACGCGCGCAACCGGTTTTTCCGCACGATGCCTGCGAGCTGGAGCATGTGGTCAGCCCGGAAAGCTTTGCCGCGCTGCAGCGGCTCCTGCCCGAAAACAAACACGAAGGAGAACAAACCAATGAAGTTTGACCAGATGCCGGCGCGCACCTGCCGTATTGCCGCACCTGACGGGAGGAGCTGCCGATGATGATCGACAAGCGCCTGATCGGCACGGTGCCGGAGAGCAAAAAATACATTGCCGCAAACGTGACGCTGCAGTGGTGCGGCCTCGTAGCGAATGTCGCCATGATGATGAGCGTCGCGTCGCTGCTTGCCTCACAGCTGTCAGCACGCGCCTCAAGCGCACGGCTGCTGACAACGGCGGCAGTTGCGGCCGCGGCCGTGCTCATTCGCTGGCTGTGCACGACTGGCGCCGCGCGCATGAGCGACCTGTCGTCGCGCGCGGTGAAAAAAACGCTGCGCACGCAGATCTACGAAAAGCTGCTGCGCCTCGGCGCGTCTTATTCCGAGCAGGTCTCCACGGCGGAGGTCGTGCAGGTCGCAGTCGAGGGCGTGGATCAGCTTGAGACGTATTTCGGCGCTTATCTGCCGCAGTTTTTCTACGCCATGCTCGCACCGCTGACGCTCTTTGCCGTACTGTGCTTTGTCAATGTACCGGCAGCGATCGTGCTGCTGGTATGCGTGCCGCTCATCCCGGCGGCCATTGCGGCGGTGCAGACGTGGGCAAAAAAGCTCCTGTCGCGCTATTGGGGGCAGTACACGAAGCTCGGCGATACCTTTCTGGAGAATCTGCAGGGGTTGACCACGCTGAAAATCTATCAGGCGGACGGCCTGCGCAACGACGTCATGAATGAGGAAGCGGAAAAATTCCGCAAGATCACCATGAAGGTCCTGACCATGCAGCTCAATTCCGTCACGATCATGGACGTCATTGCCTATGGCGGCGCAGCGCTGGGTGTGATCCTCGCAGCGACGCAGTACCGCGCGGGGCATGTCGCGCTCTCCGGCGCGCTGCTGATCATCCTGCTGTCGGCGGACTTTTTCATTCCCATGCGGCAGCTAGGCTCGTTTTTCCACATTGCCATGAACGGCATGGCAGCAAGCGAAAAGATCTTTCGCCTGCTCGATCTGCCGGAGCCGCCGGCGCGCACGAAGGCCTGCCCGGACGGAGACATCGTCTGTCGGGGGCTGCATTTTTCCTACACCCCGGAGCGGGAGATCCTGCATGGGCTCGATCTCGCGTTCCCGGCTGGTTCGTTCACGTCCATTGTCGGCGCATCCGGCTGCGGCAAGTCCACGATCGCGTCCATCCTTATGGGGCGCAGCCGCGGCTATACCGGCGCGGTCACGATCGGCGGCGTGCCGCTCGCGGACATTTCCGAGGACAGCCTCATGCGGCACATCACCTATGTCAGCCACCAGAGCTATCTGTTCAAGGGTACCGTGCGCGAGAACCTGCGCATGGCACGGCCGGACGCACCGGACGACGCGCTCTGGGCCGTGCTGCGGCAGGTGAAGCTCGCAGCGTTTCTCGAGCAGGAGCAGGGGCTGGATACACCGCTGACCGAGCAGGGGGGCAACCTCTCCGGCGGCCAGCGCCAGCGGCTGGCACTTGCCCGCGCGCTGCTGCATGACACGCCGGTGTACCTCTTCGACGAGGCTACATCGAACATTGATGTCGAGAGCGAAAACGACATCATGGCCGAGATCCATGCGCTCGCGGGGCGCAAGACTGTGATCCTGATTTCGCACAGGCTCGCGAATGTTACGGTGTCGGACAATATTTACGTTCTTGACGGCGGCGCGCTCGCCGGGCAGGGTACGCATGACGCGCTGCTGCGCGCAGGCGGGGCCTACGCCCGGCTGTGGGACGCGCAGCAGGCGCTGGAAAACTACGCAAAGGAGGGCGCTGCGCTATGAAGCAGAGAAGCGGTTTTACCGTTATGGCCCGGCTCGTCGGACTTGTCCGGCCGCTGGTGGGGTATATGCTCCTCGCCATTGCAATGGGGCTGCTTGGGCATGCCTGCGCGGCGCTGATCACAGTTTTCGGCGGCTATGCGCTGCTTGGTCTGCTGCGTTTTCCGTCACCGATGGGGCTCAGAGGCGTGTTCGCGTGCGTGCTCGTATTTGCGGTGCTGCGCGGTGCTTTCCGCTACGCAGAGCAGACGTGCAACCATTTCATCGCCTTCAAGCTCCTTGCGCGCATCCGCGATCAGGTGTTCCGCGCGCTGCGTTGGCTCTGCCCGGCCAAGCTTGAGGGACGCGATAAGGGCAATCTCATTTCGGTCATCACGTCGGACATCGAGCTGCTTGAGGTGTTCTATGCGCACACGATCTCTCCGGCGGCCATCGCGCTGCTGTTCAGCGCCGGCATGAGTCTGCTCATCGGGCATTATCATTGGGCGCTTGGGCTGCTGGCGCTGGCGGCGTATGTGGCGGTCGGCGTTATTGTGCCGCTTGTCACGTCGCGCTGCAGCAAGGACACCGGCCTGCGCTGCCGCACGAAAGCGGGCGAGCTCTCGGCGTTTGTACTCGATAGTCTGCGCGGCCTGCCGGAGACGGTACAGTACGGGCAGGGGACACAGCGGCTGGCGCATATGAATGCGCAGACCGATGCGCTTGCGCAGGACGTCGCACGTCTCAAACGCATCTCCGGCCGCAATGCCGCAGCCGCGAACACGGTCATTTTGCTGTTTGATCTGGCGATGCTCTTTATCGCGGCGGCGCTCTACCGCACCGGGCGAGTCGGGTTCGACGGTGTGCTCATCCCGACGCTTGCGCTCTTCTCGTCCTTCGGGCCGGTGGTCGCACTGGCGAATCTCGGCAGCACGCTTCAGAGCACGTTTGCTGCAGGAAACCGCGTGCTGGATATTCTTGATGAGACGCCTGCCGTCGCCGAAGTGACGGGGCGGCCGGGCATTGCATTTACCGGCGCGGATGCACAGCGCGTTACATTCTCGTATGGCGGGGAAACGGTGCTCTCCGACGTGTCGGTCACAGTGCCGGAGCATGCGATCGTCGGCATTGTCGGGCGCAGCGGCAGCGGAAAATCCACGCTGCTGAAGCTGCTCATGCGCTTCTGGGTCGTGCAGCAGGGGAGTGTGCATATTTCAGATACGGACATTTCGGCCGTCAACACCGCAAATCTGCGCGCGCTCGAGAGCTTTGTCACACAGGACACGCATCTGTTCCACGACAGCATTCGCAGCAACCTGCGCATTGCGCGCCCCGACGCGACCGATGCCGAGATCGAGGCAGCCTGCCGCAAGGCGGCGGTGCATAATTTCATCTGCACGCTGCCGCAGGGGTATGACACCCCGGTTGGAGAATTGGGCGATACGCTCTCCGGCGGGGAGCGGCAGCGGCTGGGGCTGGCACGTGCGTTTTTGCACGACGCGCCCTTCCTGCTGCTCGACGAGCCGACGAGCAATCTCGACAGCCTCAACGAGGCGGTCATCCTGTGTGCTCTGCGCGAAGAGCGCGCGGGCAGGACGGTCGTGCTCGTGTCGCACCGCGCATCGACGATGCGTATCGCCGACACGGTCTATTCGGTCGAAAACGGCCGCATGAGCTGATTCCAAGGAGGTAGAAATTGAAACTCAAACAACTGATTTTTCTTATCATCGGCTGCCTGAGTCTTGCGCTCGGCTGCGTGGGCATCGTGCTGCCGATCTTACCGACGGTTCCGTTTTTTCTCGTGACGGTGTTCTGCTTCGCTAACTCATCGCAGCGGCTGCACGACTGGTTCATCGGCACGCAGATGTACAAAAAGCACCTCGATTCCTTCGTGAAGAAAAAAGGCATGACGGTGCGCACCAAGGCCGGAATCCTCTTGCCGGTAACGCTGCTGATGGCCGTCGGCTTTTTTCTCATGTTGCGCAAGGGGCTCGTGGTTCCATGTGTGATCCTTGCGATCATCTGGGCATGTCATGTCGTTTATTTTGCCTTTGGTGTCAAGACGATCACAGAGGCGCAGTCGGCAGCCCTGCGCGCCGACGCGCAGCCGCCGCAGGCATGAGCGCGCTGTGGAAAATTGCGAAACAAACGCCAGGCAATGGCCGCTCATTTTGACGCACAAAAGAAAACCGCCGCTTCCGGAAGGAAGCGGCGGTTTTCAGTTTGTAAAAGAACCTCGTAGCCTTTCGCCGCTGCGGCGGCGAAAGAAAGCTCAATCATTTTCTTCGGCGACATGTGCGGCGAAGAAAATACTTCTCGGCCTGCAAACGTGCGCGCCGTCCGCCATGGGCGGACGGCGCGTGCGCTGCAGTCAGGCCGCAAATCTCTTTGTCAAAAAGTAATACTTTTTGACAGTCTAAAACGCCGCCTGTCCCGATCCTGGGACAGGCGGCTGGTGTTCGGTATGGAGGTCGTTCGGCGCGCTCGGGCACGCTCAGCGCTCGGAGCTTGTGGCGGCGCTGGTGCTGCCGGTCCACTGCCAGTTGGCGATCTCGGGCAGGTCGACGCCGTGCGCGGCGATGTACTGCCGGTGCTCGACGAGCTTGTCGCGCATCTGCTGCACGGTGTAGGCGCCGCGGTTGCCGAGTTGGGGCAGGCGCTTGATGACGTCGATGACGAGGTGGAAGCGGTCGAGCTCATTGAGCACGCGCATGTCAAACGGCGTCGTGATCGTGCCCTCCTCGACGTAGCCGCAGACGAACATGTTCTGGTTGCGGCGGGTGTAGGTCAGCTCGTGGATGAGCTTCGGGTAGCCGTGGAAGGCGAAGATGACGGGCTTGTCCTTTGTGAAGATGAGGTCATAGTCCTCGTCCGTGAGACCGTGCGGGTGGTCGGAATGCGGCTGGAGCTTCATGAGGTCGACTACGTTCACGACGCGCACGCGCACCTCCGGCAGCTTCTCGCGCAGGATGGTCACGGCGGCGAGCGTCTCGAGCGTCGGCGTGTCGCCGCAGCAGGCCATGACGACGTCGGGCTCCGCGCCCTGGTCGCTGCTGGCCCACTCCCAGATGCTCACGCCCTGCGTGCAGTGGCGCACGGCCTGCTCCATGGTCAGCCACTGCGGCCGCGGATGCTTGGAAGCCACGATGACGTTGATATAGTTCCGGCTGCGGATGCAGTGGTCAAAGCAGCTCAGGAGGCAGTTTGCGTCCGGCGGCAGATAGATGCGCACGACATCGGCCTTTTTATTCGCCACGTGGTCGAGGAAGCCCGGGTCCTGGTGCGTGAAGCCGTTGTGATCCTGCTGCCACACGTTCGAGGCGAGCACGTAGTTGAGCGAGGCGATGTCCTGCCGCCAGGGCAGCTGGTTGCAGACCTTGAGCCACTTGGCGTGCTGCGCGACCATGGAGTCGACGATGCGGATGAAGGCCTCGTAGCTGTTGAAAAAGCCGTGGCGGCCGGTGAGCAGGTAGCCCTCGAGCCAGCCCTCACACATGTGCTCCGAGAGCATGGAGTCCATGACGCGGCCGTCGGGGTCGAGAAACTCGTCGCTGTCGGTCGCCTCGGCGACCCAGCGGCGGCCCGTGACCTCGAACACCGGACTCAGGCGGTTGGAGGCGGTCTCGTCAGGGGCGAAGATGCGGAAGTTGCGCGCGTCCATGTTCTCGCGCATGATATCGCGTACGAACGCACCGAGCACGGTCATGTCCTGCGCCTCGACGGCGCCGGGCGCCGGCACGGGCTGCTCATACGTGCGGAAGTCCGGCATGCGCAGCTCGCGCAGCAGCAGGCCGCCGTTTGCGTGGGGGTTCGCGCCCATGCGGCGCTGACCCTTCGGCGCAAGCGCCTGCAGCTCGGGGATGAGCGTGCCGTTGTCGTCAAAGAGCTCCTCGGGATGGTAGCTGCGCAGCCACTCCTCGAGCTGCACGAGGTGCTCGGGCTTGTCCATCGCGATCGGCACCTGATGCGCGCGGAACGACCCCTCCACCTGCTTGCCGTCCACTTCCTTGGGGCCTGTCCAGCCCTTCGGCGCGCGGAACACGATCATCGGCCAGTAGGGGCGCGTGGTGTCGTGCGCGGTGCGCGCGTGCTGCTGGATGGCGTGGATCTCCTCGATGGCCCAGTCCATCGTCTCGGCCATTTTGGCGTGCATCTCGGCGGGATCGTCGCCCTCGACAAAGCGCGGCTCCCACCCGCAGCCGCGGAAGAACATCTCGAGCTCCTCGTGGCTGATGCGGGAAAAGAGCGTGGGGTTGGCGATCTTGAAGCCGTTGAGGTGCAGAATCGGCAGCACCGCGCCGTCCGCGATGGGGTTGACGAACTTGTTGCCGTGCCACGCGGTGGCGAGCGGGCCGGTCTCGGCCTCGCCGTCGCCGACGACGCAGGCGGCGATCAGGTCGGGGTTATCCATCACGGCGCCGAAGGCGTGCGCGAGCGAATAGCCCAGCTCGCCGCCCTCGTGGATGGAGCCCGGCGTCTCGGGCGCGACATGGCTCGGGATGCCGCCGGGGAACGAAAACTGTTTGAACAGGCGCTGCATGCCGGCCGCGTCGCGCGTGATATTCGGGTACACGTCGGTGTACGAGCCGTCGAGATAGTCCTGCGCGACCATGGCGTTTCCGCCGTGGCCGGGGCCGGAGAGATAGATCATATCGAGGTCATATTCGTTGATGACGCGGTTGAGGTGCGTGTAGATGAAGTTCTGGCCGGGCACGGTACCCCAGTGGCCGACGATCTTCTTCTTGATGTCGCGCTCGGTCAGCCGCCGGCGCAGCAGCGGGTCGTCGAGCAGGTAGAGCTGGCAGGCGGACAGATAGTTTGCCGCGCGCCACCAGGCATCCATCTTGGCCAGCAGCTCCGGTGTGGGTGCAAACGCTTCGTTTTTCATCGTGAAAACCTCCTTATATGATATGACAGAATGTGCCGTTCGGCACGGATCATGCTTCGTTTTGCAGCGCTTTGATCACGCACTCGGCGCAGCGGAGTCCGTCCACGGCGGCGCTGGTGATGCCGCCGGCATAGCCCGCGCCCTCGCCGCAGGGGTAGAGCCCCTGCACGCCGGTGCTGCACCGGTCGGGCCCGCGCACGATGCGCACGGGGCTGCTCGAGCGGGTCTCGGGCGCGGTGAGCACGGCGTCCGGGTCGTCAAAGCCGCGCAGCTTTTTTCCGAAAGCGGGCAGCGCCTGCGCAAGCGTCGCCGTGATGCGCTGCGGCAGCACATCGTGCAGGTCGCACCACGTCACGCCGGGGCGATAGGTCGGCTGCACGCGGCCGGAGGCGGTGCTTGCGCGCCCGGCGAGAAAATCGCCCACGCGCTGCGCCGGGGCGTGGTAATTGCCGCCGCCGCACACATAGGCGCGCTGCTCGATGCTGCGCTGCCAGTACATACCGCCGAGGATGCCCTTGTCCGGAAAATCCTCCGGATGCAGCGTCACGAGCACGGCGGCGTTGGCGTTTTCCCCGTCGCGGCGGGAGCTGCTCATGCCGTTGGTGCACACGCCGCCCGCCTCCGACGCGGCGGCGAACACCTCGCCGCCCGGACACATACAAAACGTGTACGCGCTCGACCCGTCCGGCAGGTGGCAGGAGAGGGAATAGTCCGCCGCCGGCAGACAATCTGCCGCCGCGCCGTACTGCGCGGTGTTGATGTCTGACTGCCGGTGCTCGATGCGCACGCCCATGGAAAACGGCTTCGGCTCCATCGGCACGCCCTGTGCGTGCAGCATTTCGAATGTGTCGCGCGCGCTGTGCCCGATCGCAAGGATGACCTGCTGTGCCGGGAGCGTGTACTCCCCCTCGGGACTGTGCACGGTCAGCGCCGTGATGCGTCCGCCCTGCGTGGACAGCCCGGTCATCCGGTGACCGAAGCGCACCTCGCCGCCGCGCGCGATGACCTCGCGCCGGAGACTTTGCACGACCTCGACGAGCACGTCCGTGCCGATGTGGGGCTTGGCGTCATAAGTAATGTGCTCCGGCGCGCCGTGCGCCGCGAACTCCGCGAGCACGAAGCCGATGCGCGCGTCGTGCGTGCCGGTGTTGAGCTTGCCGTCGGAGAAGGTGCCCGCGCCGCCCTCGCCGAACTGCACGTTGCACTCGGGGTCGAACGCGCCGCCCGCGCGAAACGCCGCGATCTGCGCACTGCGCGTCTGCGCGTCCGGCCCGCGCTCGAGCACGATGGGTCTTGCGCCCGCGCGCGCAAGCAGCAGCGCGGCAAACATCCCCGCCGGGCCGAAGCCCACGATCACGGGGCGCGTCTCCGGCGGTGCGACGTGCGGGATGGGATAGGTTTTTTCGTGGGCGATCGCGGCGCTGCGGCAGCGGCGGACGAGCCGCTGCTCATCCCCGCGCACGGTCACGCCAACGGTGTAGACATAGTGAATGTCATCCTTCCGGCGCGCATCGAGCGATTTTTTGCGGATGCGCAGCCCGGTGATGTCGCCAGCCGGGATCTTCAGCGCCTTGGCTGCCAGCGCCTTGAGCGCCGCCTCGTCCGCACCGGGGGCGAGCTTCAGGTTCGGGATCGAGATCATCGGCAGGCCCTCCCGGCCGCGCGGCCGCTGGCCCACGCCCACTGCAGGTTGTAGCCGCCGCAGTCGCCGTCAATATCCAGCACCTCGCCGCAGGCGTACAGCCCCGGCACGAGAAGGCTCTCCATCGTCACGGGGTCGAATTCGTCCGTGCATATGCCGCCGGCCGTGACCTGCGCGCTCTCGAAGCCCTCCGTGCCGCGCACCGGAAGCGCGAAGCCCTTTGCCGCGCGCACGAGCGCCTTGAGTTCTGCGTCCGTTACGTCGCCGAGCGGGCGGGCGCCGGGAATACCGGCGTAGCGCAGCAGCATCTTGCCCACGCGGTTGTGCACCGTGCCGGTCAGCACCTCTTCGCACGGGAGCGCGGGCGCGAGCTTGCGCCGCGTCTGCAAAAACGCCAGAAATTCCGGCGCGCCGTGTTCGCGCAGCAGGTCGAGCGTCACGGTCTGCCCCTCGCCGCTGCAGCTGGCTGCGCGCGAGATCTCGAATATGGCGGGACCGGACACGCCCTTTTCCGTGAACTGCACCTCGCCCGCACTGCGCGCGAGCACCTTGCGGCCTTGCGTGAGCGTCACGCGCGCATCGGCGCGCACGCCCTTGAGTGCGCGCGGATAGGTCGGCTCGGTCGTCAGCTGCACGAGCGCGGGGTGCAGCGCCGTGCGCCGGTGGCCGAGGTTTTGCAGCAGAGTGTAGCCGTCGCGCACGCCGCCGGCCTTTGCCCCGGCGACGCCGCCGCACGCGATGATGACGCGCTCGGCGGGAAACCGTTCACCCTCCGTCTCGACGACGAAGCCGCGCCCCTGACGGCGCACGGCCGTCACGGCACTGCCCGTGTGCAGGGTGATGTTCGGCTGCGCGAGCGCAAAGCGCAGCACGTCCACGACGCTGTTGGCCGCGTTCGAGAGCGGGTACACGCGCCCGCCTGGCTCGGTAACGGTCAGAAGACCGTGCGCGGCGAACCAGTCGAGCGCCGCTGCGGGCGGAAAGGCCGCGAGTGCGCGCTCAGCAAACTCCGGCTGCGCGCCGTGGTAGTTTTCGGGCGCGGCGCCGGTGTTCGTCAGGTTGCAGCGGCCGTTTCCGGTCACGGCAAGCTTGCGCCCAACGCGTGCCTGACGCTCGAAGAGCAGGATCTTATTTTCCGGGGTTTCGGCGGCGGTCAGCGCGGCCATCATGCCGGACGCGCCCGCGCCGATGACTGCGATCGTCATGGCGATGCTCCGTTTCTGTCGTAATTTTCTTCCCTTATTAAACCACACTTTGCCCGCAAACACAAGAAAACAGCGCAGCGCACACAGCGCTTGCGCGCCCTCGCAAACGAAAAAACGGAGGCAGCCGGCAAGACTGTCTCCGTTTTCATGGCGGTGTTTACTTGGGCTGCACGTCGCACTCGGGCATCAGCTCGTCCGACATGACGGCCAGCACGTGTGCAAAGGTCGCCAGCTCCTCGGGCGTGAACCGCTCGCGGATGCGTCCGAGCACGGTGTCGATATAGCTCTGCATGAGACCGTTATAGCTGTAGAACTTGTCCGAGAGCTTGAGATGATACTCGCGCCGGTCGGTGTCGGAATTCTCCTTGACGATATAGCCCTTGCGGATGAGGTTGTTGACCTTGTAGGTCGCGTTGGACTGTGAGATGCCGAGAAAGTCCGCAAACCGGCCGATCGTCGGCGCGTTGAGCTGATGAATGACCTCAACGGAAAACGCCTCCATTGCGCTCAGCGAGCCCTCACGTTCCCGCACCTGTGAAAACAGGCGGCGGAAAAACTGCAGCTTAAACTTCTCATATACACGCTGAAAATCCTGCTCCATCATCGGCCGCTCCCCCCTTGCTCCTTTTGTTGCAGCATATTTTCTATTCTTTTTTACACCAAAGCGGCAAAAAAGTAAAGAGCCGGACGCGTAGAAATTCCCGCGTCCGGCAGAAAATAAAGCAGGATTTAACGTCTTACGGCGCTTTCGGCCCGTCGTCGGGCTTGTCCTCGCCGACGACCTCACCGGTCGTCTCGACGGCGGTGGCATCGTCCACAAAGTCACGCACGGCGGCCTTGACGTCCTTGACAAAGACGGCGGCGTATACGACGGTGCAGAGGTTCTGCACACCGTCAACGATGAGCGACACGCCCATCATGATCGTGAGCACCTGCTTGCCGTCAAAGGGATTGAAGACCAGCAGCACGCCCAGCACGAGACACACGACCGTGCACACGAGCGTGACCCACCACGAGTGTGCGCCCATGCGCCGTGAATCGACGGCGACCTGCAGCTTGAAGACGCTGTCGACGAGCACAAGCAGGCCGATCATGACCGAGAGCACATCTGTCAGCGCCGGTGCGCGCCAGAGCATGAGCGCGCCGAGGATGATGCAAAACAGCCCCACGGCAAAGTCAAAGCGGATGGCTACGCCCTCGACCTCGCGGATGAAGTAGAGCACGATCTTCATCACACCGAACACGGCCATGGCAGCGCCGAGGATGCGGCAGATCATAATGAGCGACGTCTCGGGATTGGCGACCAGGAAGATGCCGAGGAGCAAAAACATCGCGCTGAGCACGACATAGCTCCACTTGATGCGCTTAAAGATCTTCACGTGAGTGCCTCCTTACAGGCCGAGCGGCTCGTCGATGAGCACGACCTCGACCTTGGCCATGTCCATCATCTGTCCCCAGAGCACGAGCAGCGCGTTGCAGCCGCGGCTCTTGCTGCGGCAGTCGACACAGCGCCCGAGCTCGTGGCACGGCTGGTCGCCGTCAAAGCGCTGCATGTTCTGCACGGCGGCGGTGTTGCGCGCACGTGACAGGGCACTGTCAAAGTCAGGGCAGATCTTGTTCGTGCCCGCAACGATGTACACCGTCTTGCCGATGCCGTAGACCATGGCGGCGAGGCGGTTGCCGCGGCCGTCGATGTTGAGGATCTGGCCGTCCTCCGTAATGGCGTTGGCGCTGCTGAGATACACGGGCGCGGTCAGCGCGTTGTCGAGCGTGGCAAAGCCCGGTGTGCGCCAGTGCCACCAGACGGTGTTGTGTCCGGTGAGCCGGTCATACAGACCGAGCTGGTCGATGGTTTTGCTGCCGCCGATGCCGACGGTCGTGCCGTCGATCGCGCCGTCGAGATAGTCCGCCGCCTCGGCAGCCGTGGCAAAATGCTGCACGGCAAAGCCGCGGCCGGTCAGGGCGCGGATGGTCGTTTCAATGTCCATGGGACATGCCTCCATAAAATAGAATCGGGTCTGGGTTTATCCTACCATTCCGCGCCGCCGCTGTCAATTTCCTTTGCGGCTTTGCGGTTGAATCCGTGCGCGCAGTTTGCTATAATGGCGGCAGAAATCTTCAGAGGGGAGACCGCTCTATGCAGCTTCTTTATGCGCTGGCAGAGCTGCGCACGCCGTTTCTGGACGCGCTGCTCGGCGCGCTCACCAACTGCGGCGGCGAGCTCGTGTTCATGGCCGCTGCCATCATCGTGTTCTGGTGCGTGAGCAAGTCCTGCGGGTACTATATGCTCACGGTCGGCTTCGTCGGCACGATCGTCAACCAGTTTCTCAAGCTTGTCTTTCGCATCCCGCGCCCGTGGGTGAAAGACCCGGATTTTCAGATCGTTGAGAGCGCCCGCGCCGAGGCCACCGGCTACTCGTTTCCGAGCGGACACACGCAAAACGTCTTTGCGTCCTTCGGCTGCCTCGGCCGCTGGACGAAGCGGACGTGGCTGCGCGTGGTCTGCGCGCTGCTGATCGTGGTCACGGCGTTTTCGCGCATGTATCTCGGCGTGCACACGCCGCTGGACGTCGGCGTGTCGTTCGGCATCGGGCTCGTGCTGGTGTTCGCGCTCTACCCGCTCTTTCGGGACATTGACAGACATCCGAACCGGCTCTACCTGCTCTTCGGCGCCATGGCGGTGCTGAGCGCTGCCTACCTGCTCTTTGCCGAGCTCTGGCCGTTTCCCGCGGATGTGGACGCGGCGAACCTCGCCTCCGGACGCAAGAACGCATACACGCTGCTCGGTGCGGTGCTGGGCATGACGTTTGCCTACTGGCTCGACCGGAGGTATGTGCACTTTGACGTGCGTGCCGTCTGGTGGGCGCAGGTGCTCAAGACCGTGTTCGGTCTTGCCATTACGATCGGGCTGCGCGCCGCGCTCAAAGCGCCGCTGCTCGCACTGTGCGGCGGGCACAATGTTGCCAATCTCATCCGCTACGCGCTCATGGTGATCTTTGCCGCTGGTATCTGGCCGATGACCTTCGGCTGGTTCGGTCGTCTCGGGCGGAAGAAACCTGCGTCCGGCGCGTCAGATTGAATTGACTTGCAGACACAAGTGTGTTACTATTTATTACGTTATGTAAACACGCAAACACGGACATAAAGAGGTGCGTATCACATGGAAAAACACGCATTCGATCCCGCATGCTGCCTCGGTGAGCGGCTGCAGACGCTCTCGCGCGCGGAGCTGACCGCGCTGGCTGAGACGATCTGCCGCATCCTGACGGAGCGCGGGGCATACCACGGCGGCATCCGCCCGGACAACATCAGCCGTGCCGGGGACGGTACGGTCGGTCTCGGCGCGCCCGCCCGCACGGACACGAAGGACTGGACGACCGAGGAGCTGGAGTTCATGGCGCCCGAGGTTTTCTGGAGCGGCGCGCTCGATGCCTCGGCCGACGTGTATTCGCTCGGCCTGCTGCTGTATGCGGGCGTGATGGGCGGCCGTCTGCCGTTTTACCCGGACGACCGCGCGCCGCAGCCGGAGGATATGGCCGCCGCGCTGCGCCGCCGCATGAACGGCGAGGCGCTGCCTCTGGCGCGCAAGGCCGGGCGCGATCTCGCGCAGATCATCGCGCGCGCCACGCAGTGCCGGCCGGCCGACCGCTACGCCACCCCGGCGGAGCTGTGCGCCGCGCTCGAGCAGTATGATGCCGAGCAGCGCCGCAATGTGCCGACCGCGCAGGAGATGTTCAACAAGCCCGAGCAGGAGCTCAGCGAGGTCGAGCGCATGATGCTCAGCATCCTCGCCGAGGAGGCCGCCGCGCCCGTGCCGGAGGCTGAGCCGGAGACCGAACCGGAAGCGGAATCTGCGCCCGAGTCTGAACCGAAAGCGGAGCCTGAACCGGAGGAAACTCCGGCTGCCGAGCCGGAAGCAAAGCCGGAGGAGGCCCCGGCTGCCGAGCCGGAAGCAAAGCCGGAGGAAACCCCGGCCGCCGAGCCGGAAGAGAAGCCCGAGGAAGCTCCGGCCGCCGAACCGGAAGAGAAGCCCGAGGAAGCTCCGGCCGCCGAGCCGGAGACGAGCCCCGAAACCGAGCCCGAGCCGCAGGCTGAGCCCGAGCACAAACCCGAGCCGCAGCCGCTACCGAATAAATTCCGCCCGGAAAAGCCGGCCGCCAGGCCGGAGGTCAAGCCCGCGCCGAAGCCGGAGCGCAAGCCGGAAAAGCCGCCGGTGAAAAAGCCCGAGCCCTACCGTCCCGCCCCCGCGAAGCCGAAAAAGAAAGCGCCCGACGCGCAGCGCCAGTCGCATAAGGCGGGCGTGCTGCTGACGGTGCTGATCATCTGCGCGGCGGTGCTGGCGGTGCTGCTGCTGCGTTCGCTCGGCGTGTTCGGCACGCCCTCCGCGGCGGAGACCACACCGACGCCCGCACCGACTGCCCCGGTCGAGACCGTTGTCCCGACCGAGACGCCCACGCCCACCCCGACGCCGAAGCCCGAGCCGACGTATGAAGTCGTCAAGGCGGACGTCTCCTGGGCGGACGCTGAAGCGGCGGCGGAGGCCAAGGGTGGCCACCTCGTCGTAATCGACAGCGCCGAGAAGTGGACGCGCGTCGCCCAGCTTGCCGACGAGTCCGGCCTGACCTACGTCTGGATCGGTCTGTACCGCGCCGACAGCGGCGAGCTTGCCTGGGTCAAGGACAATATCGACCCGGTCTATAACTGGGCCGCCGGTGAGCCGTCTGTGCGCGACACCAACGGCGCGGCCGAGAACTATGTGCTCATAGCGCGCCGCAGCGACGGCTGGTATTATAACGACTGCATCGGTGATCCCGCCGCAAAATACCCGCAGTTCTACGGCGGCAAGACCGGCTACATCATCGAGATCGACCCGTAAAATGTGCAAAAAGCTCCCCGGCCATCCGGCCGGGGAGCGATTTTTTTGTGCAGCGTTCAGGTCTGCCAGTCGGTGACCGGTTTTCCGTCGCTGTCGGTGAATGTGCCGCAGGCGATCATGATCAGGTCGACCAGCGCGCCGATGCCGAAGCATCCGGCTGTGAGCAGCCAGAGCACGCCCGTGCCGATCTTGCCGACGTAGAAGCGGTGGATGCCGAGACCACCGACAAAGACGCACAGCAGTAGCGCGATCAGGCGCGATTTCGGGCTGGCGTTCGGGTCAACGCTGCGCTGGGGCTGCACGGCGCAGCCGCACTGCGGGCAGACGACGGCCTCATCGACCAGCTGCGCACCGCACTGAGAACAGTATTTCATGGTTTTGTCCCCCTTCGAGGCAGCCGCCGCAGCGGCCGCGATTTCTGTCGTACGACAAGCGTAGTGTAGCATTTTCCGCGCCGGTTGTCAATTTCCCGACGATATATATCCGAGCGCGCAAGGCAAAAAAGAGGAAGCCGAGTGACCGGCTTCCTCTTTTCGTTTTGCGTTATGCTTCGGGGCTGAACTGGTCCTTGCCGACGCCGCACAGCGGGCAGACCCAATCTTCGGGGACGGCTTCCCAGGGTGTGCCGGGGGCGACGCCGTTGTCGGGATCGCCGACTGCGGGGTCGTAGACGTAGCCGCAGATGTCACAGACGTATTTCATGGCTGTATCTCCCGTTATGGCAAATTACTTGCCGAAGTAGCGGTTCAGCAGACCCTCGAAGGCCTTGCCGTGGCGGGCCTCATCGCGCGCCATCTCGTGCACGGTGTCATGGATCGCGTCGAGGTTGTACTGCTTGGCGAGCTTGGCCAGCTCGAACTTGCCGGCAGTCGCGCCGTTCTCGGCGTCGACACGCATCTCGAGGTTCTTCTTCGTGCTGTCGGTGATGACCTCACCGAGGAGCTCGGCGAACTTCGCAGCGTGCTCGGCTTCCTCATGGGCGGCCTTCTCCCAGTACAGGCCGATCTCCGGGTAGCCCTCGCGGTGCGCAACGCGCGCCATGGCCAGATACATGCCGACCTCGGAGCACTCGCCCTCGAAGTTGGCTCTCAGACCGTCGACGATCTCCTTCTGCACGTCGGCCGGAACGTCCGCGCCGAACGCCTTGCCGACGCCGACAACGTGCTCGGCAGCCCAGGACTTCTCAGCCTTCTGCTCGATGAACTTGGAGCCGTCGACATGGCACACCGGGCACTCGACCGGCGGCTGCTCGCCTTCGTAAACGTAACCACAGACACTGCAAACCCATTTTTTCATTGTAAGTTCCTCCTAAAGTTTTTTGATTTCGATCGTTGATTTATTCGGAAGCGGCTTCCTTTGCCGCTTGCTGACAAGCTTTGCACAGCCCCGTGAACGTGATGCTGCAGCCGAGTACCTGCGCGTCTGTCACGCTCTGGGCGAGCGCGCACAGCTGCGGCTCGGGCGCGCCGGGCAGCGGCACGTCGATGACGCGGCCGCACTGCGCGCAGTGCAGGTGGGCGTGGGGCTCTGTGCGGGCGTCGAACCGCTCCTGCCCGCGGAACACGCCGACGCTCATCACGTCGCCTTGCTTGGAAAACAGGCTCAGGTTCCGGTACACTGTGCCGAGGCTCAGGTCGGGATAGTCCGGCTTGAGCTGTTGATACAGCTCCTGCGCGGTGGGGTGGGCGGTCGTCGCGGCGAGGGCTTCAAGGATGACCTGCCGCTTTTTGCTGTTTTTGCGGATGGGCATCGAAGCACCTCCTTCAATATTAGTAACAGGAATTATTACTGATATTAAGATAGCACGGCTGTCCGCATTTGTAAAGCACTTTTTGCGAATGATTCTCAAGATTGTGCAGATTGCTGTGTTTTCTGCGCCGTGTTTTGGCGTTTGTGCGCAATTTGTGCGCGGTGCAGTGCGGGAGATGCGCAAAAAAGGCGGCCGCGCGATGTCTGCGCGGCCGGAAGGAAGAAGACTTGCGCATACGCGCAGGGGGGAGGGGCGGGAACACAGCCGCAGCCAATCCCAATCAAAGCCTTCTCCTCAAGGAGAAGGCCGGGGTGCGCGTCGGACGCACGGTGCGCCGCTTCACCGCCTGCAGACATTCGCTGTGATGCCGCACAGCGCCTGCGCGCACTCCATGTCCCACTTGCCGGAGCGGGCGATGTCGTCGATCGAGAGGACACCCGCGAGCTTGCCGCCCTCGGTTACAGGCAGCCTGCGTACCTGCGCGGCGCGCATGGCGGTCATTGCGGTGCGCACGTCGGCATCGGCCTCGATCGTCACGGGGTCGCGCGACATGATGCCACGCACGGTCGCGGTCTGCGGATCATCGCCGGCGGAAACACAGCGCACGACGATGTCGCGGTCGGTGAGCATGCCGGCGAGCGTGCCGTCGTCCTCGCATACCGGCAGTGCGCCGATGCTGCGCTGGCGCATCAGCCGCGCCGCGGCGACGACCGGCTCGTCCGGATGCGTCACGGCGGCTGCTGCGGTCATGTAATGGCGGACCTGCATCTTTCAACACCCCCTTTGGACGGAAGCTCCGTCTGCGGAGATTCTCACCCGACGGGGGTGCTTTTATACCTATTATAATATGTCGCACGCTGTCGCATCCGGTCACTGCACGAGTGCCGCGAGCGCTGCGCCCGCGCTCTCACCGAACAGCCGCACGGCGCGCACGGCCTCCTGAAGCGTGTTGCCGCTGCTGCCGACCTCGATGATGAGCGAGCCGCGCGTGAGATGCTGGTTATAGCGCTCGTTCACAAGCGTGATCGGCCGCATGAGTGTCGGGTGCGCCTGCACGGCCGCATCCTGCAGGTATACGGCCAGACGCAGATTCTCCTCCCAGTGCGGGTGATAGAGTCCCGACGCGTTCGTGCCCACGAGCAGCATCACCTGCGCGCACGCGGCATCCGGGAGCTCTGCCACGGTCTTGTAGACCACGCTGTCGGAGCACAGCGCGTCGCGGTGCAGGTCGATGACGATGCGCAGACTCGGGTATTGGCTCAGATACTCCTGCACGGCCGCGCCTGAGCGGCTGTACGAACCCGTGTAGCTCGGATAGTCGTAGATCGTCCGGTCGTGCAGCACCTCAAGTCCCGCGTTCGTGAGTGTGTCGGCGAGCACGTCGCCCACGTGCACAATATTATAATTGGTGTCCTCGGTGCGGCAGGTGTCGCTCGCGGCGTAGAGATCGTGTCCCGCCGGGGTGAAGGCCTCGCTCGCGTGCGTGTGCATTATGAGGATCTGCGGCTCGCCCGCCGGCAGTACGGTGGCCGGCCCCTGCTGCAGCAGGGCGGCGACGCTTACGGGGATGTCCGTCTCGTTCTTGACCGTCAGCCCGCCGGCGATGCTCGTCGCCACGATGGGCAGCCCGTCGGCTGTTGCGGTCGGGGCGGTTTCCACGTCGTCGTCCGCAGTGGGGACGGGGGTCACCTCCGGTGCGGGTGAGGCGGCGCTGAGCGCTGCTGCTGCCTCCGGTGTGGGGGAGACAGCCACCGGCGGAGCACCGAGCTCCATGCGCACCGATGCCAGCAGCAGCTGCTCCGGGTCGAACCAGCGCTGCAGCCGGTCCCTGAGCGGCGCGCCGCCTGCCGCAGCCGACGCGATCTGCAAACCGAACACGGCCAGCCCCACACAGGCCAATTTTTGCCGCAGTGTCATATCTGCCCACCTCCAAACGCATTCTCCACAATATATATGGTTTTTGGGCTGGAATTATGTCACCGTATCTGCTATACTGTGAGCGGCAAAAATACAAAGGAGGCGTCGCTATGACGATCACATACCGGCCGAAAGGCGTCTGCTCGCGCTTGATGCAGGTGGAGGTTGAAGACGGGATTATCCGCAAAGTTGAGGTGAAAGGGGGGTGCAGCGGCAACCTGCAGGGCATTTCGCGGCTCTTGGTGGGGATGCCGGTGCAGCAGGCCATCGAACGCTTGGAGGGCGTGCGCTGCGGACTGAAGCCGACATCCTGCCCGGATCAGCTTGCACAGGCACTGAAACAGGCGCTGTAAGGCGGGAAAAAAGATTTACATAATTCTTTCAAATAATTAAAATGGTTGACATAATGCAAGTTTGCAAGAAAATTTTGCGAACTTGCATCTTTTCTTTTTGGTCAGAATGCGTCGAAACGTCGGATTTAGTCAAAGTAGACAACACAATTTCTTGTGTCGAACAACGTAAATATATACTGTATTTTGTTATTTCGGCGTTTTATTGTGGATTTTATTCAGAACTTAAAAAGCTGCTTTGTGCAATTTGCCGATTGCGAACGACTCGGAAAATGAATATAATTATCCATAACGGGGCAAGGCGTTGTGTGCAAAACGCGCCTGTCGGGTGTATGGATCAAATGACCGTGTGCCCGCCGGACCCGAAAAAGTTACAGCAAAGGAGGCTGCACGTCATGAAACAAATCAAGAGAGCCGGACAGTCCGTCAGATCGGGTCTGTCGCTGATGTGCATCGTCTGCCTGCTTTGCGGCTTATTGTGCGGATTTTTCTGGCTCGCCGGTGAGAGTCCGGTGCTGGCCGCCGGAGTGGACGGGGATGCCCTGACGGCCAGAGCGGTCCTGAGCGGGGATGCGTCCCTGTCTGCGCCCGAGCGCGATGAGAAGCTGGCGGTGCAGGCCGCCGCGCAGGCGACGTCGCCTGTCGTGCGCACGCTTGCCGTCGGCATGGACGCTGCGGACTATACCGAGACGGTCACCTGCGACTACACGCCCGTGTACATCGATGACAGCTTCGGCGGTTACTGCTATGTGATCGACGGTGCGGCCTGGCTTTCGGCGGATGCGTTTGCCGAGATGCTCGGTCTTGAGAGCGCGACCGTCACCGACGGTGACACCCAGACCGTCACGGTCGACGGCGCGGACATCGCGGCGACCTACGGCGCTGTGAGCTACACGGCCAACGGCCGCTGCTTCTATGCGCCTGACGGAGTGTACGCCCTTGACGGCAAGGTGGTGCTGCCGCTGGCGGATCTGGAGAAGATCTTCGGCGTCACGGCCACATTCAGCGCGGACAATACCAGCCTGCGCGTCGATGCGTCCGGGCAGCAGCTGCTCGAGAGCGGTGAGAGCTTCTACGGCACGCGTGACGTCTACTGGCTCAGCCACATCATCAATGCCGAGGCCGGCAACCAGCCCATGGACGGGCAGATCGCAGTCGGCAACGTCGTGCTCAACCGCGTGGCGGACGAGCGCTTCCCCAACAGTGTCAAGGAGGTCGTGTTCGACCGGCGCAGCGGCGTGGCGCAGTTTTCGCCCACGGCGGACGGCAGCATCGGTCTCACGCCGGATGAGGATGCCGTGCTCGCGGCAAAGCTCGCCTTTGAGGGGTACAATACAGTCGGTGAGAGTATGTACTTCATCAACCCCGCGGCCTGCAACTCCGCGTGGTTCAACCGCTGCCTGACCTATACGACCACGATCGGCGACCACGTCTTTTACGCATAATAGCTGCACAGACAGCATGACCGCCCGCACGGAGATCCGTGCGGGCGGTTTAAGACTGTCGAAAAACCCGGAGGGTTTTCCGACAAAGGGGTTGCAGTCTGCTGCGCGCAGAATTTGTGTGCCTGTGGCGCACAAATTCCACACTTGCAGCCTGAGCAGTATTTTCTCTCACGCACATGTCGCGAGAGAAAATGATTTCACTTTTTTTGCCGCCTGCGGGCGGCAAACTCTGCGAGGCTTTTTTGACACGCTGCAGCCGCCCGCACGGAGACCCGTGCGGGCGGCTTTTCGTGGCTGCCGGTGATCGTGGGCTTTGCCCCATTGCCCGTCCGGGGCTGGACGTGCGCGCGGGAATGTGGTAAGATGGCGGCAACAGATACATTCGGAGGCGCACATGGAAAAACTGCTCCGCGCGGGCTTTGCCGCGCTGGGTCTGCCGCTCGATGAGACGGCGCTGACCCGTTTTGAGACATACTACGAGCTGCTCGAGGAGCGCAGCAAGGTCATGAACCTGACGGCCATCCACGGCGAGACGGACGTGGCGCAGCTGCACTTTCTCGACTCGGCCGCCCTGCTGACAGTCGAGCCGCTTGCCGGCAAGTCGGTCATCGACGTCGGCACCGGCGCGGGCTTTCCCGGCCTGCCGCTGAAGATCGCGCAGCCGGACATTTCGCTCACGCTGCTCGACAGTCTCGATAAGCGCGTGCGCTTTCTCGGAGACGTCTGCGCCGCGACCGGGCTCACGGATGTGACGTGCCTGCACGCGCGCGCGGAAGAAGCGCCGGAGCTGCGAGGCCGGTTCGATGCGGCGGTCTCGCGCGCCGTTGCGCGGCTGTACCTGCTGTGTGAGCTGTGCCTGCCGTTTGTGCGCACGGGCGGCGTGTTTCTGGCCATGAAAGGGCCGGACTGCGCCGAGGAGCTCGACGAGGCGCGCAGCGCCATCCGGAAGCTCGGCGGCACATACGAGCGCACGGTGACCTACACCGTGCCCGGTACGGACGTGACGCACAGCGTCGTCGTCATCCGCAAGACGGCGGACACACCGCCGAAGTATCCCCGCCGCTGGGCGAAGATGCAAAAGGAGCATTTATAAGCTAAGCGCCCGACGCAGTTAGCGTCGGGCGCTTAGACTGTCAAAAAAGTACTACTTTTTTGACAACCGAAGAAAATGATCAGACTTTCTTTGCGCCTGCGGGCGCAAACTCTACGAGGTCCTTTGGACAAGCTGAGGGGCGGACGCCATGCGGCGTCCGCCCCCCCTTGTTTTATTCAGCAAATCCTGCGGGCGTCTGCTCAACCGAGCACTTCGTTCAGCACCGCAAGCAGCGCATCGACCTGCGCGTCGGTCGTTGCCCACGAGGTCACGAAGCGCACGGCCTGATGCGTTTCGTCCACGCGGGTGTTCGTGTGAAACGCCACCCGCTCTTGCAGCCGCGCGATCTGATCGTCCGGCAGGATGGGGAAGATCTGGTTCGTCGGCGAGGGCACATACATTGGCACGCCGAGATTCGAGAGCGCGGCCGCGATGCGCTGCGCCTGCGTGTTTGCGTGGCGGCCCATGTCGAGCCAGAGGTCCTGCTCCAGCGCGGCGGCAAACTGCACGCCGAGCAGACGTCCCTTTGCCAGCATGGCGCCGCTGCGCTTCATCGCACGGCGAAAGCCCGGCTTGAGCGCGTCGTTGACGATGACCATCGCCTCGCCGAAGAGCAGGCCGTTTTTCGTGCCGCCGATGTAAAACGCATCGCACAGCTGCGGCAGATCCTCCGGGCGCAGGTCGTTGCCCGCGGCCGTGAGCGCCTGCGCAAGGCGCGCACCGTCGAGATACAGGTACAGCCCATGCGCATCGCACGCAGCGCGCAGCGCGGTCAGTTCTGCCTTCGTGTACACCGTGCCGAGCTCCGTCGAGTCGGATATGTATGCCATGCGCGGCAGCACCATGTGCTCATCGTAGATGCCCGGCTGGGCGCAGTGCTGCGCGGCGGCGTCCGCAATGGCGGCGGGGGTGAGCTTGCCGTCTGCGCCGGGCATGGCGATTACCTTGTGACCGGTGGCCTCGATTGCGCCGGTCTCGTGCACGTTGACGTGGCCGGTGTCGGCTGCGACCATGGCCTCCCACGGGCGCAGGAACGCGGTCGCGGCGAGCAGGTTCGTCTGCGTGCCGCCGACGAGAAAATGCACGTCGGCATCCGGACAGGCAAAGCGGGCGCGGATGGCATCGGCCGCGCGGCGGCAGTCGTCGTCGAGCCCATAGCCGGGGGTGGCGCTGAGATTCGTGTCGCACAGGGCGCGCAGAACGTTCGGGTGTGCGCCCTCGGAATAGTCATTCTGGAAGCGGAGCATGGTGCTCTCCTTTCGTCTGTGTGGGATTCGGCACGCAGCGCGTGCCGCCGCGGTTATGATAAGCCCGGCGGGAGAGGTTGTCAATGCATGGCACCACTTTTTCCGCCTCGAATGAAATCTGGCTTTTTCCTCGTCTAAAGACAAGGAAGGATGTTTTCCGCAGCTTCTGTGTTTTGCACTTTGAGCGGCAACAGAGCCGCAGGGGAGCTCGAGGGGGGCAAGACCCGCCTCGGATAAGATCCGGCTTTTTTCTTGCCCTTTTTGGCAAGAAAAAAGCCGGCAGCTTTCGCTGCCGGCCAGCCCGCCAATGCCGTGTGAGCCCAGTTACAACCTGCACAAGAAGGCAGGTGGGTCGCCTCTCTGCTGTTTCTTTGCTTCCAACGTCCAACCGGCATCTTTCAGCCGGCCGGGAGGCCTGCAATCCGCAGCGGAAGTTCTGGCATCCCTTATGAGAGATGTGGGTTTAAATGGGCTCCGAGCACAAACCGTGCTCCACGCACACAGCAGGACTTACTCCCATGCTATGCACTGTGCAGAAAGTTATTCCTCCGCGTCCGCCGTCTCATCCTCGTCCTCGTCGGCGAAGACTTCCTGCATATAATAATCATACACCTTGTCCAGCTCATCATCGTCGTCGATGGAGCCGAAGAGCTCCTCGCCGTTTTCTTCGATGATCTTGAGCAGGACGATGCCGAAATCGGGGTCGTCCTCGTCCATGTCGGCGGGGAGCGCCGCGAGATAACTCTGTCCGTCGAGCTCAAACTCGTCGAGCACTTCCAGCTCGAACTCGTTGCCGTCCTCGTCCTCGATCGTCAGATAATCACTGCCGAATGCTTCACTCATCGGGGTATCCTCCAGTCGTGATCTTTTTCTGATTTCAGTGTACCCTATTCGGCGGCTAAAATCAAGTCTTTTTACGAGCCGAGATCCTCCAGCAGCAGCAAAAGCTGCTCCTGACTGCCGACGGTGATGCCGCCGCGCAGCAGCTCGCGGTCGGTGCGGCGCAGTCCGGCGGTCTCAATGCCGGTCACCTGCAGGGGCTTACGGTCGCCGCCGGGGGCGAACACGCTCACATACCCCTCATAATCGCGCAGAACAAATTCCGCCTGCGCACCGTCATACGAGGTGACCGGTGCGTCCGGCTGCTGCAGGGAAGAGATCGCCGCGCCTGCGGCGAAGGGCGACACGGCGCACAGCGCCGTCACGACCGTCAGTGCCAGCGTTCGTTTCATATGCCACGCTCCTTTCACCGGAAAGTTTGCCCAATATGTGCGCGAACCATACGCGCCGGACAAAAATGCGCGAAGGGCTATCCGGTGTTGACAGAGTGTGCTATAATATCATTTAACCGTTTTTATGCGCTGGACTTTGACCGGGTCTCTGACCCGCTGTTTCCCCCGCTTACATGTATTCTCAGGGAGGTGGCCATTGCCTATGGCAAAACGACCGAAACCGGCATCCGCCCCACGCGCGGCACAGGCTGCGGACGCGACCGTCAGCGTCGCGGGCACGATCCTGCGCGTGATCGGCACGATCTTTTTGATCCTGCTCGTCACGGGGCTTTTGTTTTTGTGCATCTTCGCGTACTACGTGAAAAACTGCCTGTCCACGGATCTGGACGTGCAGCTCTCGGACTTTACGGTCTCACTCTCGAGCTCGATCCTGTATGAGGACGCCGACGGCAACTGGCAGAACCTTACGAATCTCTCGAGTACGGAAAACCGCGTTTGGGTCGACTATGCCGACATCCCCAAGGACATGGAGCATGCGGCCGTCGCCATCGAGGACAAGCGCTTTTATAAGCACAAGGGCGTGGACTGGTACCGCACGACGGGGGCGTTCATCAACATGTTCCTGTCGATGAAAAACGACTTCGGCGGCTCGACCATCACGCAGCAGCTCATCAAAAACCTCACCAAGCAGGACGATATCACCGTGCAGCGCAAGCTGCTCGAGATCTTCCAGGCGCTCGAATTCGAGAAGTCCTATGATAAGGAAGAGATCATGGAGTGGTACCTCAACATTGTCTACTTCGGCGAGGGCTGCAACGGCGTCTACACTGCCGCCGAGACTTACTTCGGCAAGGAGCCGAAGGACCTCACGCTCGCCGAGTGCGCGAGCATCATCGGCATCACGAACAACCCCTCGAAGTACGACCCCTTCATCAGCCGCGAGAACAATAAAACCCGGCAGGAGACCATCCTCAAGCAGATGTATGAGCAGGGGTATATCTCAAAGCAGGAGTATGACGAAGCCATGGCGCAGGAGCTCGTGTTCGTGCGCAGCGAATCCGACGAGCCCACCCAGACCATCTACAGCTACTATGCCGAGGCCGTCATCAACGACGTGCTCAACGACCTCGTCGAGCAAAAGGGCGTCAGCCGCGACACGGCGCGCACGCTGCTCTATTCCGGCGGCTATCAGGTCTATTCCTGCTACGATGCGAGCATCCAGCAGGCGATCGACGACGTCTATACCAACCTCGACAACATGCCGCAGCGCCCGTCGGCCTCCGGCCAGCAGTTCGAGTCCGCCATCGTCATCATGGATCCCTACACCGGTGAGATCAAGGGTCTGTCCGGCGGTACGGGCGAAAAGACCATCAACTTCGGCACAAACCGCGCCACGCAGTCCAAGCGTCCGCCCGGATCGTCCCTCAAGCCGATCGCGACCTACGGTCCCGCGATGGAGCTCGGCCTCATCACGCAGTATACGCAGGTCAACGACGCAGCGGATATCAAGCTGACCGGCACGAGCTGGTACCCGAAAAACTCCGGCGGCGGCAACTACGGTGTCGTCACCATCCGCGAGGCGCTGCAGCGCTCGCTCAACACCGTCTCGGCGCAAATCCTTGACAAGCTCACGCCGCGCGCGTCGTATGAGTTCCTCAAGGATAAGCTCGGCGTTACGAGCCTTGCCGAGTCCGACTGCGACTACGCGCCGCTCGCCCTCGGCCAGCTCACCAACGGCATCACCGTGCGTGAGATGACGCAGGCGTACTCCGCCTTCGTCAACGACGGCGTGTTCACCTATGGCCGCACGTATTCCTACGTCAAGGATTCCAGCGGCGAGATCGTGCTCGAAAACCCCGCGCGCACGATCGTGGCCCTCAAGGCCAATACCGCGTGGAACATGGCCGATATGCTCTGCAATGCCGTCAACAGCGGCACGGGCAGCGAGGCCCGCCTGAGCGGTATGCCCGTCGGCGGCAAGACCGGTACGACCACAAACAACTGCGACCGCTGGTTTGTCGGCTTCACGCCGTACTATGTGGCCGCCGTCTGGACCGGCTACGATATGCCCGAGTATATGAACTTCTCCGGCAACCCCGCCGCCCAGATCTGGAAGCTGGTCATGGAGCCGATCCATAAGGATCTGGCGACCAAGAGCTTCCCGACGCCGAATGTCGGTACGCCGACCGGCATCTTCGGAGACTTCTCCAAGACGCAGGGTACGGGCGACACGGAATAAACGCAGTGTTCCCCCGCAGCCGGGTCGTGCTTTCCCGGCCCGGTCTGCGCGGTGTTGACAAAATGATTGAAATGTGTTACAATTCGAAAACAGTGGTATCGGAGGTGTATCTCATTGGCAGCAAAAACGAATGAACTGTGCTACAAAGGCCATCCGCTGCGCCGCAAGGACAACCTGCTCTATTACGGCAGCATGGCTGACAAGTACATCATCATGATGCAGATCCTCGACACGAAGAAGGTCAAAGATCTCGACGTGGCGACGCGGGTCTCCGTGCAGCTCCAGCTGACGGATCCGGATCTGAAGTCCCGCGACCGTGTGGTCAAAAAGACAGAAAAGGACGGGCTGTACAACGCCATGGACGTGGCGGCTGTGTGGCTGGACCGCGCGCTTGCGAATAACTAAGCAAAGGATGATTCTATGGCGAAACGATTTCTGAAAACAACTGTTGTCTCCGTGATTTTTGCGCTCACGCTGGCCGTTTCGGCCTCCGCGGCGACTGCCGGCGGCGCGACCACGACGACGGCCGTGAACTTTCGAACGGGCGCCGGTACGAATTACGGCATTATCTCGACGCTCCCGGCCGGCACCCATGTTGTGGTGTCCGAGCGGTCCAGCGGCAATTGGGCCACGGTGGTCTACAACGGCACCGTCGGCTACATATCTTCCGATTACCTCAAACGCGCCAATGATATGGATGCCAGCTTCGGCACCGGTACGATCGATGGCAGCTATGTGCGCATGCGCTCCGGCGCGAGCACGAGTAGCTCCATTCTCGGCACCTACAATTCCGGCACCACGATGACCGTTACCGGCGTCAGCGGCGCATGGTACAAGGTCAATTATAACGGCACGGACGGCTATGTCCACTCGGACTATGTCTCGCTTTCGGGCGTGACGAGCAGCGGCGGCAGCGCGTCCGGCTCCAACGGCTCGGTCAAGGGCAGCGATGTGCGCATGCGCTCCGGCCCGGGCACGAACTACTCCATCCTCGGTACCTACCAGAATGGCACGGCGCTGACCGTGACCGGCACGGAAAACGGCTGGTCGAAGGTCACTATCGGCGGCACGAGCGGCTACATCCGCTCGGACTACGTCTCCGGCGGCGCGGACAGCCAGACCGGCTACATCAAGGGCACGGGTGTGCGTATGCGCTCCGGCGCGAGCACGACCAGCTCCATCCTCGGCGTGTATAACACCGGCACCGAGATGGCGATCACCGGCGAGAGCGGCAACTGGTACAAGGTCAGCTACAGTGGTAAGGACGGCTATGTCAGCAAGGACTACATGACCACGACCAAGCCCAGCAGCGGCGGCTCGACGAGCCAGACCGGCTACATCAAGGGCAATGATGTGCGTCTGCGTTCCGGCGCCGGCACGAGCTACTCCATCCTCGGCACGTATAACAACGGCACGCCGCTGACGATCACCGGTACGAGCGGCGACTGGACGGCCGTCACCATCAACGGCGTCAAGGGCTATGTCAACAGCGCGTATGTCTCCACCACGAAGACGGAGGGCGGCAACGGCGGCGGAAGCACGCCGAGCGCTTCCATCGGCGAGACGATCGTTGCCACGGCCAAGCAGTACATGGGCGCGCCGTATGTCTACGGCGGCATGAGCCCGTCCGGCTTTGACTGCTCCGGCTTTGTCAACTACGTGTACAAGCTCTGCGGCTACTCCATGAGCCGTGTGGCCAGCAGCATCTACAACAACAACGGCACCTACGTCGAGAAGGCGAACCTCCAGATCGGCGACCTGGTGTTCTTTGCGAGCAACAGCTCCAGCATCGGCCACGTCGGTATCTACATCGGCAACGGCCAGTTCATCCACAGCAGCTCCGGCGCAGGCTGCGTCGTCATCAGCGACCTGAGCTCGAGCTACTACCTGAAAAACTACGTGGGCGCAAAGCGCATCGCAGGCTAACAGGACGCAATTTGTCCCCCGGCAGTACCGGGGGACATTTTTTATCTTGCGGCAGAATGTATACCATGGTATATTGAGGAAAACAACGTGTGTGGGAAAGGGCAGGTGAAGCCAATGCAGTGTACCTACTGCGGACGAGACATTCCGGACGATGCGGTCTGGTGCCCCTACTGCGGGGCGGAACAGACACCGCCGGACGAGACCACGCCGCCGGACGGCTGGCAGGACGAAAACATCCCGGTCGACGACTGGGATGACGAGGCAGATCCGCCGCCCGACAACACGTGGGTCGATGACCCGCCCGTGCCCGGCTGGGAGGATGATGCGCCCTATGCGCCCACGCGGGATGCGGACGCGCCGCGCAGCAAGGCGCTGCTCATTGCGATCTTTGCCGCGCTCGGCGTGGCGCTGATCGTGCTGCTCATCGCGCTCAACGTCAAGCCCAAGCCGAAAGATCCGGCCGCCGCAGTGACGCCGGTCGTGACAGCCACGGCGCAGCCCTCCGCCGCACCGACGCCGAGCGCAGCGCCGACGCCCACGCCCATGCCAAAGCCGGCTGACGGCGGCTACATCCTGCCGGACAGCGCCACGCGCCGGCTCACGCAGGCAGACGTGGCAGACCTCACGTGGGAGCAGTGCTGCCTCGCGCGCAACGAGATCTACGCGCGCCACGGCCGCATCTTCCAGACGCCGCAGATTGCGGCATACTTTGCGGCGCAAAGCTGGTATCACGGTACGGTGCCGGGCGCGTCGTTCGACAACAATACGCTCTCGCCAATCGAGCACGCAAATGTGGATTTTCTCACGAGCTATGAAAACGCCACGTGGGGACATTCCTACTATTGAGCCGTTCGCCAACGCGATCGCTGTGCCGGTTCTCGAATGAATATGGGAAAATCTCCGCAGCTTCTGCTGCGGAGATTTTTTGTGACTGCCCAAAACGTATGCAAACGTATGCACATATGTAGCGAGACGGAGCAGCAGGGGAGCTCGAGGGGGCGAGGCCCGCCTCGAATGAGATTTTGTTTTCCGTTTGTCCCGGGGACAGACGAAAAACCTCCGCAGCTTCGGCTGCGGAGGTTTTTGGTGATTCGCTTATGCCTTGGCGACGGCTGCGCGCAGGGCGTCGACGCGGTCGGTGTCCTCCCAGCGGACGCCGAGCTCCTCGCGGCCCATGTGGCCGTAGGCGGCGAGCTGGCGATAGATCGGACGGGACAGCTCGAGGTCGCGGATGATGGCCGTCGGGCGCAGATCAAACACCTGCTGCACGGCCGCGGCGATCTGCGCATCCGGCACGGTGCCCGTGCCCTGCGTGTCGACGAACACGCTCACGGGCTCGGCCACGCCGATGGCGTAGGCCAGCTGCACGAGGCAGCGCTTGGCGAGTCCGGCGGCAACGATGTTCTTGGCCACGTAGCGTGCGGCGTAGGCGGCGCTGCGGTCGACCTTCGTCGGGTCCTTGCCGGAGAACGCGCCGCCGCCGTGCGGGGCGCTGCCGCCGTAGGTGTCGACGATGATCTTGCGGCCGGTCAGGCCGGAGTCCGCCTGCGGGCCGCCGACGACAAAGCGGCCGGTGGGGTTGATGAGATAGCGGGTCTGGTCGTCGAGCAGCTCGGCCGGGATGGTCGGGCGGATGACGAGCTCGATCATGTCCGCGCGCAGCTTGGCCATGTCGACCTCCGGCGCGTGCTGCGTGCTGAGCACGACGGTGTGCACGCGCACGGGGTGATTCTGCTCGTCATATTCGATGGTGACCTGCGTCTTGCCGTCGGGACGCAGATAGTCCACCAGCTCCTGCTTGCGCACGGCGGTCAGGCGCTTGGCCAGCTTGTGCGCGAGCGAGATCGGCAGCGGCATGAGCTCCGGCGTCTCGTCGCAGGCGTAGCCGAACATCATGCCCTGGTCGCCCGCGCCGTTGTCGAGCGCATCTTCGCCGGTCTGCTTGCTCTCGAGCGAGTGGTCGACGCCGAGGGCAATGTCTGCGCTCTGCTCGTCGATGTTCGTGATGACGGCACAGGTCTCGCAGTCAAAGCCGTACTTGGCGCGGTCATAGCCGATCTCGCGCACGGTCTGGCGCACGACCTTCGGAATGTCGACGTAGCACTCGGTCGTGATCTCGCCCATGACGTTCACGACACCGGTCGTGACCGTGCACTCGCAGGCGACGCGGCCGTTCGGATCCTGCGCCAGGATCGCGTCGAGGATCGCGTCGGAGACCTGATCGCAGATCTTGTCGGGATGCCCCTCGGTCACGGATTCGGATGTAAAAAGATGATGAGCCATAGCAAATTTCCTCACTTTCTGATACGCCGGGCAAAAGAAACAAGCGCCCCGACAGCCGACGGAGCGCTTGGAAAAGGCGAAGATCCTCATCTTTCGATTTGCACCGCCGGATTTGGCACCTTGCAGGAATCTGCAGGTTGTCGGGCTTCACAGGGCCGGTCCCTCCGCCACTCTTGATAAGGCTGTTGAATTGTGAGATACATTATACGCGCTTTTGCGCGCTTGTCAAGTCCCAAAGTTTGAATTCCGTCAGTTGTTTTTCAGCCAGTTCCACAGCCGCCGCCACCATGGCAGCTTTTTCTGTGGCTGAGACGGGGCGGAGGCTGCGGACTTTTGCACGGTGCGCCCGGCGAAATACGTGTGCAGATACGTCTGGCTCACGAACGGCTCGCCCGTCGGCTCCGGGCGCAGATACGAGCCGTCCGGCTGCATGATCCACGCCTGCCGGTTGTCGCGGCGCATGGCGCTGAGCACCTCGAGCACCTCTGCGCGCGCCTCGGAATCGGTCACGGCGGTGAAGGCCTCGATCCGGCGCACGGTGTTGCGCTCGAGCAGGTCGCCCGAGCCGATGAACACTTCCTGCGCCTCCCCGCGGCCGAAGACGAAAATGCGCTCGTGCTCGAGATACCGTCCGATGATGCTGCGCACCGAGATATGCTCCGTGCGCCCGGGCACGCCCGGCCGAAGGCAGCAGATGCCGCGCACGAACAGCTCCACCTCCGTGCCCGCCGCGCTCGCGCGCACGAGCTGCGCCATGATGTCCGCGTCGTTCATGGCGTTGACCTTGATGCCGATGTAGCCTGCCGTGCCGAGGCGGATCTGCGACTCGATGTGCGCCATGAGCTGCGGCTTGTAGCCCTCCGGCGCGAGCCAGAGCGATTCCGTCTCGCCGACGGTCTCGCCGCGTGCGAGCCGGTCGAACGTCTTGGCCGCGTCGCGCCCGATGGCCGGATCACTCGTCAGGAGCATGAGATCGGTGTATTGCTCGGCGGTCTTTTCGTTGTAGTTGCCGGTGCCGACCTGCGTGTAGTAGCAGATGCCGCCGGGGCAGCGCCGCGTGATGAGGCAGAGCTTCGTGTGCACCTTGTACTGCGTCAGACCGTAGAGAATGTCGCACCCGGCGTCCTCAAGCATACGCGAGTAGTCGATGTTGCTCTGCTCGTCAAAGCGGGCGCGCAGCTCAAGCAGGCACTGCACCTGCTTGCCGTGCTCGGCGGCATAGGCCAGCGCTGCCGCGATGCGGCTGCTGCCGGCGAGCCGGTAGAGCGTGATCTTGATCGACACAACGTCCGGGTCGTCCGCCGCCTCGTACAGCAGATCCACAAACGGGTTCACGCTCTGATACGGCAGCGCGAGCAGCAGGTCGTGCCGCGCGAGATAGGCGAAGTACTCGCCCTTTTGCAGCGCAACGTTCCTGGCCGGCGGCAGCTCGGGACGCGTCAGTCCCGTGAGGTCGAATTCCCCCGGCATCGTGAGCACGAACGACAGATCCGCCGGTGCGCTCGTGCAAAACAGCTGCCGCTTCGGCAGTCCGAGCAGCGTGCGTGCCGTCTCGCGCATCTCGTCCGTGACCTTGCCCTGCAGCTGCGCGCGCACCGGTTCGAGCCGTCTCCGGCGGCGCAGCAGGCGCTCCATCGCGGCGCGCAGGTCCGCATCGCACCCGTCCATGATGTCGCGCACGGAGATGTCGGCGCTGCGCGTCACGCGCAATATGGCCGTCTCACGCACGTGCCGCTCACCAAAGACCAGCGGTGCAAAATGCGCCACCAGCGGCGCTGTGAGCGCAAGCTTCTGTACCCCGTCGATCGTCAGGCGGAAAAACTTCGGCAGCTGCGTCGTCGGGATCAGTCCCGCGCCGCCGCGCTTGCCCGCGAAGCGCACGAGCACATACTGCTCGCGGTTGCGCAAAAACGGCAGCGGGTGCTCCGCGTCGAGTACCTGCGGGCTCAGCAGCGGACGCAGCGCGTCAAAGCGCCGCCGCAGCAGCACCTCGTCCGCCTCGTCGAGCCGGTCAAAGTCGAGGATCTCGACGCGCTGCTTTGCCAGCGCCGCCGTCACCTTGCGCCAGAGCGACTCAAAGTCCTTTTGCTGCCGCGCCGTTTCCGCGTAGATCGCGCGCAGCTGCTCACGCGGCGTGAGCCCCGTGATGGTCTCCGTGTGCCACGGCTGCAGCAGCGCCCGGTCGAGCAGACCGCCGACGCGCACCATATAGAATTCATCCAGATTCGAGCAGTAGATCGACAGGAACTTCAGCCGCTCATAGACCGGCAGCGTCTCGTCGGCCGCCTCCGCCAGCACGCGGCGGTTGAATTGCAGCCAGCTCAGCTCGCGGTTGAGAAAGAGGTCTGCATAGGCGGGATCAGGCTGCCGGCCGGAAAACAGCGCGCGGCTGTCGCTCTGTGCGGCCATCTGGCGCAGCGCCTGCGCGCCCGGCAGCTCTGTGTCATGTTTGCGGGGCATACGGTCGCCTCCTTGGGTGGGCAATTACATGCATATCATATTATTATACCCGAACGGGCGATGCTTGGCAATCCCCGCGCGGGCGCGGCTGAAAATCGGCCGAATAGTCGCCGACGGGCACTGGCGCATCGTGGCGTCTATGCCCTGAGCGGCAGCACAGTTTTTCGACTCTGTGGCAAAAAGGTTGCAAAACCGGAGCGGGACTGCTATAATTTTGGCATAGAAAACCCGTAGGAATTTCTGGAGGTAATATACATGGATTCATTCCGCGTGCTCGAGATCAAAAAGAGCGTTTTTGAAAACAACGACCGGGAGGCCGACCTGCTGCGCGAAGAGCTCAAGCAGAATCATACCTTCCTGCTCAACCTCATGTCCTCGCCCGGCAGCGGCAAGACCACGACCCTCATGGCGACCATCAACGCCCTGAAGGACGATCTGCGCATCGGCGTCATGGAGGCCGACATCGACTCGGACGTCGATGCGGCGACCATCTCCACCAGCGGCGCAAAGGTCATCCAGCTGCACACCGGCGGTATGTGCCATCTCGACGCGGGCATGACGCGTCAGGGCCTCGAGGGGCTCGGCACGGAGAACATCGACCTTGCCATCCTCGAAAATGTCGGCAACCTCGTCTGCCCGGCGGAGTTTGACACCGGCGCCGTGAAAAACGCCATGATCCTCTCCGTGCCGGAGGGCGACGACAAGCCCCTGAAGTACCCGCTCATGTTCTCGATCTGCGACGTGCTGCTCGTCAACAAGATCGATGTTGCGCCGTACTTCAACTTCAGCCTCGACAAGTGCATCGAGCGCGTCAAGAAGCTCAACCCGAACATTCAGGTGTTCCCGATCTCCGCGCTCAAGGGCGAGGGCATCGAGCCGTGGGCCGACTGGCTGCGCGAGCAGACGAAGGCCTGGAACGCGTAAGAGCCGAAACCAAAACCGGGACGCTCCCATCGGAGCGCCCCGGTTTTTTTCTGTTGTTTCAGGCCCTGCATACCGGCCGCACGTATTTGAAAAACCGCGCGCAGTCGTGGTAAAAATAAAACACCCTTCCCGGCGTCAGATCGAGCCGGTAGCCGCTTGCGGCATAGTCAAAGCCGTGCATGGCCTGCTCGACCTTCGCCTCCACGGCGGCGCTTTGCGTCTCGAAATCAAATGGCCCGTGCTCGAACACAAGGTACTCCCCGCCGGGCACATCCATGAGCTGCATCTGTGCCGGCACCGGGCCGGTGTAGTCTGCCGGCAGGCGCACGCCGTAGGCCTCTGCCAGCGGGATGCCCCAGCTGCAGATGCGCCCCGTCGGCTCGTTGATCCAGGCCATGAGCTGTCCGCTGCCCGCGTCCTCGTTTTCGCCGCCCGCATCGTCGAGCTTGCCGGGGATGCTTGCGAGCAGGCCGCAGATCGTCTCGCAGTCCTGCCCGGGGATCTGCGCCTGCCGCTGCCAGAAGTCCCAGTAGCCGATGCTCTCATAGTTGCGGATGTGCAGAAATTTGTGCGCCGGGATGTGTACGAAATAGGTTTGGACCTCGCCCGCGCTTTGCGTCTCGTTCATGTTGTTTGCTCCTTCCATCAGATAACAGTCAAACGGCCGCAGGATGGTCTGGAGCACGACGGGGCCGGGCGCGGCCCAGTAGGCGCTGGGGCTCACGCCGTAGGCTTTTTTGAACGCGTGCGTGAAGGCCTCGTTGGAGGAAAAGCCGTACTTCACAGCGATGTCCAAAATGCTCGCGTCAGTGTCGCGCACATCGCGCAGGGCAAATGCCAGCCGCCGCAGCCGCAGGTAGTCCCGGAGCGTCATGCCGGCCAGCTCTCGGAACTTGCGCGACGTGTAGTATTCGGAGTAGCCGAGCTTTTGCGCCAGCGCGCGCAGGGTCAGCGCCTCGTCCTGCTGCGCGCGGATGCAGGCGTCGATGATCGTGATGATGTCCTGAATGTTCCGGTGCCACTGTGCCATGCTGTGTGCCTCCTGACTGTTCGATGCGTCGATCTTACCGCAAATGCGCCGCCGCTGCCTGATTTTCGTTGCGCTTTTTCACGGGTGTTTCTGCGCCCAGACGCGCACGAAGGCGGCGAAGGTGCGCACGAGCGGCTTATCCTCCGATTCCGGAGGGATGGCCATGGCGATCGTGCGCTGCGCCGGTGGGTCGAGCGGGCGCACGACGACGTTGTGGTTGTCCGAGCGCAGCACGAGTTCGTGCGCGATGCAGATGCCCAGCCCGCTCTCGACCATGGAGATCATGGCGTAGTCGTCCGCCGTCTGGAAGCGGATGTCGGGGCGCACGTGCGCGGCGTCGAGTACGCGCAGCGCGTCGCGGTTCGTGCTGTCGACAAGGCTCACAACCGGCTCTGTGCCGAAGGCCGCGATCGGAACGGCGTCCTGCGCCGCGAGCGGATGCCCCGCCGGCAGCACGGCCAGCAGGCGGTCGCTGCACACGGGCACGATCTCGCCCGGCAGCTCGCTCGGCAGCGACACGAAGCCCATGTCCACCGTGCCGCTGCGCACATAGGCGTCGACTTCGGCATAGGCCCCGTCGAACAGGCGAAAGCGCGCCTCCGGGTGCTGCGCCTGAAATTCCTTGATCATCGGCGGCAGCCAGTTGACCGCGACGCTCTTGAACGTTGCGATGCGGATCGTGCCGCCGGCGCGCTCACGCACCTCCTGAATGCGGTGCTGCAGGTGCGCGTCCGCCGCGCAGACCTGCTCTACGGCCGGCAGCAGCGCCTTGCCCGCAGGCGTCAGATGCACGCCGCCGCGGTTGCGCACCAGCAGCGGAAAGCCGCAGTCGCGCTCGAGCCCCGCCAGAAGCTGCGTCAGCGCCGACTGGGACACCCCCAGCTCCCGCGCCGCCGCCGACACGCTCGCGCACGCGACCGTTTTCAGAAATGCCTCGTATTGCCGCAGTGTCACACACGGCACCTCCCTGTCCGGATTTTTCTCGTTAAAATAAGATTATCTTATATTATACGCGGCGACATCAAAAAGTCAAGCACAGAAAAAAGCCTTGATACGGAAAGAAAAATCTCGAATACCGTCTGAAAAACGAAAGTAATTGTTGACACAGCGGCGAATATGGCGTATCATACATCCATATTGTTCCGCTGGAAATCATATAAGGTTTCCTAATGAAAGGGGTAAAAATTATGGGCACTGCTTCGAGCGGTGAATGGATCGCCATTCTGCTTTACTTTGCGCTGGTCATCGGCGTTGGTGTGTATTTCTTCTTCCGTGACCGCAATGTGGAGGGTGAAAAAGAGTATTTCCTCGGCGGCCGCAGCATGGGCGGCTGGGTCGCGGCGCTGTCTGCCGGTGCGTCGGATATGAGTGCTTGGGTGCTCATGGGCCTGCCCGGCTCGATCTATCTGTACGGCATCGGTAAGGTGTGGATCGCCGTCGGTCTGGTCATCGGCACGGTCTGCGCTTGGGTGTTTGTCGCGCCGCGCCTGCGCCGGTATTCCATCCGCGCGAACGATTCGATCACGATCCCGCAGTTTCTCACCAATCGCTTCCAGTCGAAGAACAAGGGTCTGCAGATCATCTCGGCGATCGTATTCGTCGTGGTCTACTGCATTTACAGCGCCTCGAGCATCTCGGCCTGCGGCACGCTGTTCAACACCGTCACGGGCATGAGCGCCAAGACGGCCATGATCATCGCCACGGCCATCATCCTCGTGTACGTGTTTCTCGGCGGCTTCAACGCCGTGTGCTGGACGGACTTCTTCCAGGGTATGCTCATGCTTGCCGCGCTCATGCTCACGCCGATCCTCGCGCTGTTCGTCATGAAGGGTGCAGACTTTGTCGCGCCGGTCATGGCCGTTCCGGAAAACTACTATAATGTGCTCTCCGGCGGCGGCTTCAACTGGAAGAGCGTGTCGGATATCATTTCCGGTCTCGGCTGGGGCCTGGGCTACTTCGGCATGCCGCACATCCTTGTGCGCTATCTGTCCATCAAGTCCGAGCATGAGATGCGCAAGAGCCAGATCATCGGCTGCAGCTGGATCGTGCTCATTCTGGCCATGTCCGCTGTCGTCGGCCTGATCGGCCGCCAGTTCCTCGGCGAGATCGACAACGAGAACCTCGTCTTTGTGCACATGGTGCGCCGCCTGTTCCCGGCGTTCATCTCCGGCGTGCTCCTCTCGGCCATTCTGGCCGCGGCCATGAGCACGGCCGACTCCCAGCTGCTTGCGAGCAGCAGCGCCTTCGCCTCCGATATCTATAAGCCGGTCATCCGCAAGGACGCCACCGACCATGAGATGCAGTGGGCGGGCCGCATCATCGTCATCCTCATCTCCATCGTCGCGTACTTCATCGCGGCCGACCCGAACTGCGGCGGTATCATGGCGCTCGTCGAGTGCGCGTGGGCGGGCTTCGGCTCCGCGTTCGGCCCGGTCATCCTGCTCTCGCTCTACTGGCGCCGCCTGACATACTCCGGCGCGATCGCGGGCGTGTGCGTTGGCTTCGTGGTCGATGCCGTGTGGTATGCGTTCCTGTCCTCGAGCACCGGCCTGTATGAGATCATCCCCGGCTTCCTGTGCGGCCTGCTTGCGGCGGTCATCGTGTCGCTGTGCAGCAAGGCTCCGTCGAAGGATGTTACGGATCTGTTCGACCGCGCCTTCGAGCCTACGGACTGAAGCATCAACAGATGAAAATATGTGAAAAACTCGTCCCTTCAGAGGGACGAGTTTTTCACATTTTCTGCAAAATATCTGCGCTGTGCTTGACAGCGGGGCAGGGAGCCTGTATGATCGAATGGTAATAGGGAACGGTGTTAGTCAAAATGCAGCCCATCCGCTGCTGCCGGAGAAACGGAGCGATATCCTATGGATTATTTTGAACAGATCGCGCGCGAGCAGGTGCGCGCCATGATCCTCAACAACGCGCGCCGCGAGGATCTCAGTCAGGTGTTTTCGCAGGGCGAGATGCGTCTGCTCGGCTGCCTGCACGCCGGGGCGGACGGCCGCACGGCGGGGGAGCTGAGCATGCTGCTCGAGCTGAGCACGGCGCGCATCGCGGCCATGCTCAACAATCTTGAGCGCAAGGGCGCGATCACCCGCGCACGCGACGAGGCGGACCGCCGCCGCGTTGTCGTGCGTCTGACCGCGCAGGGGCGCGAGGAGGTGCAGACGTCGTATGACGCCGCGGTCGCGTGCCTTGCGGAGGTGTATCGCCGCATGGGGGAGGACGACACCCGTGAGCTGCTGCGCCTGAGCGACCGCGCGGGCGAGATCGCCCAGCAGATCTATGAGGAGCGGAAGGGGGACGTGCCATGCGGGTGATGAAATACCTGCGCGGGCACATCCCGTCCGTAGTGGTGATCGTGCTGCTGCTCGTGGCGCAGTCGTTTTGCGAGCTGTCGCTGCCGGCGTACACGAGCCGCATCGTGGACACCGGCATTCAGGGCGGCGGCATCGAATCGGCCACGCCGCTCGTGCTTACCGATAAGACCATGGACGGCGTGCGCCTGTTTCTATCGGACGAGGACGCGCAGACGGTCAGCGACGCCTACACGTATGACAACGGCATCTGGACACTGGGCGACACGGCGCGGCAGCCGGAGCTGGAGCCTGTTTTCATCCGGCCGCTGGTCATGTATGCGCGCCTGTCGGAGCAGGGGGCGAACACCGTGCTTGCCCTGCGCCGGCAGATGCAGGGCGGACTCATCACGCGCGAGGAGATCCTTGCGCGCGGCGAAGCCGCGCTCGACGGCATGGGCGTGCTCACCGACAGCGTTCTGCGCAGCGCGGCCATGCAGTTTCTCAAGACGGAGTACGCCGTCGCGGGACTGAACGTCAATCATATGCGCACGAGCTATCTGCTGCGCACCGGCGGGCGGATGCTCCTGCTCACGCTCGGTATGATCGCGGCGGCAGTGCTCTGCAGCTATGTCGGCGCGAAGATGTCGGCCGCCATCGGGCGCGACCTGCGCGCGCAGGTGTTCCGGAAGGTGCTCTCGTTCTCATCGGCCGAGATGGATAAGTTCTCCACGGCCTCGCTCATCACGCGCAGCACGAACGATGTCACGCAGATCCAGGCGGTGTGCGTGATGCTCGTGCGCATCGTGCTCTATGCGCCGATCATCGGGCTCGGCGGTGTCGTCATGGTTGCGCGCACAAAGACCGGCCTCGGCTGGGTCATCGCACTGGCTGTCGCGGCGATGCTGCTGCTCGTGGGCGTGCTGATGAAGATCGCCATGCCGCAGTTTCGCGCCATGCAGCAGCGCGTGGACGATGTCAACCTCGTCAGCCGCGAGATCCTGACCGGTCTGCCGGTCATCCGCGCCTTCCACCGCGAGCGGCATGAGCAGGAGCGCTTCGATACCGCGAGCGCCGCGCTCATGAACACGCAGCTGTTCGTCAACCGCACCATGGCGTTCATGGGACCGGTTATGACGCTCATCATGTACGGCGTCACGGTCATGATCGAGTGGTTCGGCGCCAAGAGCATCAACGCCGGACATATGCAGATCGGCGACATGATCGCCTTTTCGAGCTATGCGTCGATGATCATCATGGCCTTTATGATGATCACGATCGTTGCGGTGATGCTGCCGCGTGCGGAGGTCTCGGCGGCGCGCGTGGATGAGATCCTGCACACGCGCCCGAGCGTGCGCGCCCCGCGCAGCGCCGAGCCCGCACCCACGGATGCCACCGTCACGTTCGAGCACGTGTCGTTTCGCTATCCCGGCGCGGAGGACGATGTGCTGCACGACGTGAGCTTCACGGCGCGCCCCGGTCAGGTCACGGCCATTGTCGGCTCGACTGGCTGCGGCAAGTCGACGCTTTTGAACCTCATCCCGCGCTTTTACGATGCGACCGGCGGTACGGTCAGCATCGGCGGTGTGGACGTGCGCCGCATGCAGCCGGCGGAGCTGCGCGCCATGCTCGGCTACGTGCCGCAAAAGGGCGTGCTCTTCACGGGCGATATCCTCTCGAACCTCGAGTTCGCCGGCGATGTCTCGGAGGCGGACGCCATCCGCGCCGCCGCCACCGCGCAGGCCGAGGACTTCATCTGGTCGCGGCCGCAGCATTTCCTCACGCCGGTGGCACAGGGCGGGTCGAACGTCTCCGGCGGGCAGCGGCAGCGCCTGTCGATCGCGCGCGCCATCGCCAAGCACCCGCAGGTGTATCTGTTTGACGACAGCTTTTCCGCGCTCGACTACCAGACCGACGCCGCGCTGCGGCAGGCTCTGGCCAGGCAGACGCACGACGCGACGGTGCTCATCGTGGCGCAGCGCCTGAGCACGATCCTGCACGCGGATCAGATCCTCGTGCTCGACGGCGGGCGCATCGTCGGCTGCGGCACACACAGCGATCTGCTGCGCAGCTGCGAAACCTACCGCGAGATCGCGCTCAGCCAGCTCAGCGCCGCGGAACTCGGACAGGAGGGCTGACGATGGCGGGACACAGACACGGACCGGGCCGCATCCCGGAAAAACCGAAGAATTTCAAGGGTACGCTGCGAAAGCTCCTGCACTGCCTCAGGGAGCATCGCTTCGCGCTGGCGCTGGTGCTCGTGCTCGCGCTGGCGAGCACGGCCTTCGGCATCGTCGGACCGAAGATCCTCTCGACAGCCACGACGGAGCTGGCCACCGGCCTCGGGCGCAAGCTCTCGGGCCTCGGCGGCATCGACTTCGGCAAGATCGGAAAGATCCTGCTGACGGTGCTCGCGCTCTACCTTGTCAGCGCCGCGTGCAGCTTCTTCCAGTCGTGGATCCTCGCGGGCGTCACGCAGAAGCTCGCCTACCGTCTGCGCGGGGAGATCAGTGCGAAGATCCACCGGATGCCCATGCGCTACTTTGAGCGCGGCACCGTCGGCGATGTGCTCTCGCGCATCACGAACGACGTCGACACCATGTCCTCCGGTATGGCGCAGTCGGTCACGCAGCTGGTCACGAATGTCACGCTGCTGATCGGCGTGCTGGTCATGATGCTGCGCATCAGCTGGCTCATGACGCTCATCGCGCTCATCGTCCTGCCGGTCACGGGCGTGCTCACGAGCCGCATCGTCAAGCGCAGCCAGCGCTACTTTGTCGCGCAGCAGAAAAACCTCGGCACGATCAACGGCAAGATCGAGGAGACCTATGCCGGGCACAGCGTCGTGTGCGCGTTCAACCGCGAGGCGGCGACGCAAAAGGAGTTTGATACCATCAATGCGCGGCTCTATCGCTCGGCGTGGAAGAGTCAGTTTCTGTCCGGGCTCATGATGCCGGTGACGACGTTTGTCAGCAAGCTCGGCTACGTGTGCGTGGTCGTGCTCGGCGGGTCGCTCGCCGCACGCGGCACGATCACGATCGGCGACATTCAGGCGTTCATCAGCTATATGGCGAGCTTTACGCAGCCAATCACGCAGCTGGCGCAGATCAGCACGCAGCTGCAGACCATGGCGGCCGCGGCTGAGCGCGTGTTCGACTTCCTTGCCGAGGCGGAGGAGCCCGCCGATCCCGCGCTGCCCGCACCGGCGGAGCACATCCGCGGCGATGTGTCGTTCCGCCACGTGCGCTTCGGCTATGACCCCGAGCAGCCGGTCATCCGCGACTGGAGCTGCGACGTGCCCGCCGGCAGAACGGTCGCCATCGTCGGCCCGACCGGCGCCGGCAAGACCACGATGGTCAAGCTGCTCATGCGCTTTTACGATGTGGACGCCGGTGCGATCCTCGTCGACGGGCGCGACGTGCGCGACTATGCGCGCGGCGACCTGCGCCGCGCCTTCGGCATGGTGCTGCAGGACACGTGGCTGTTTAAGGGCACGATCCTGGAAAACATCCGCTACGGCCGCCCGGACGCGACCGACGCCGAGGTCATCGCGGCGGCCAGAGCCGCGCGCGCCGATGCCTTCATCCGCACGCTGCCCGGCGGCTATCAGATGGAGCTCAACGAGGACGCGACGAATGTCTCACAGGGGCAAAAGCAGCTGCTGACCATTGCGCGCGCCGTGCTGGCCAATGCACCTATCCTCATCCTCGACGAGGCGACGAGCTCGGTCGACACCCGCACCGAGCAGCTCATTCAGGAGGCGATGGATCACCTCATGCGCGGGCGCACGAGCTTTGTCATTGCGCACCGCCTGAGCACCATCCGCAATGCCGACTGCATTCTGGTCATGCGCGGCGGCAGCATCGTCGAGCAGGGCACGCACGCGGAGCTGCTCGCGCGCGGCGGGTTTTACGCGGCGCTCTATAACAGCCAGTTTGAGGACGTGGTCGCATAAGGTGAGACTCGAAACCGATATTATGACAACCAAAACCGTGCCGAAGCACCTGCTTCAGCGCGGTTTTCTTTACTGCACCTGTAAATTATGTAAACAAAAACCGTGAAAAACTGTGTTATGGTAACTGCTTTATGGTAACAGAACGTGCATAAAAGCACTTGAAATACAAGAGAAAGCTATCCAGAACTATGCAATTATGTAAACTGAATTATGTGAATAACAGCGAGATTCACGTTTTCACATGATGGTGATATTATGAAAACTATATTATGACAACCAACACATGATAAAAATGATTGATGTTTCAGAAAAAGAAAGAATCAGCATACGAATTATGTCAATGCAGTTATGTGAATAAAATACGCAAAAGAGAGCCCCGCGCGAAGCG